>ERZ1066126.4-NODE-4-length-260375-cov-32.061140_pt1 | contig 260375 bp, 213 predicted proteins | sample MGYA00382773_ERZ1066126 | MGnify/ENA primary metagenome ERZ1066126 (study PRJEB33369, sample SAMEA5778356) | biofilm metagenome | biome: Industrial cooling water; feature: Water cooling tower basin; material: Biofilm | place: United Arab Emirates | collected... | reverse complement strand
CAAAGACAAACCTCGCCACAATTAGTTCAAGTTATTTTTGGGACACCACACTAGGTAAGCCTCTCTCGTTCTCGATCAACCCCAACTAGAACACGCCCAGCACCTTAGCCGCGACAGCGCTCAGCGTCAGCAGCGCCACGATCACAATCGACCACATCAACACGGTCTTGGAATTGCCGCCGCCTGAAATCGCGGGCACCTGTTTGGTGTCGGCGGCCGGCTTGGGCTGGGCTTGCTGGATGTCTTGCCCTGGGGCGAGCAGCAGGAAGCGGATGGTGTCGAGGCGCAGCTCGTCGCCGGATTTCATCAGGTGCCGGGTGATACGGCGATCGTTGACGTAGGTGCCATTGGAGGAACCCAGATCTTCGACCATGATGCCATCGGGCGTGGCTTTCAGTTCGGCGTGGCGGCGCGAGACTTCTTCGGACTGGATCGGGATTTCGCATTCGGCCTGACGACCGATCACCATCGTCCCGTGTACCGGGAAGATCTTGCCGAAAGTGACGCCGGACACGCCACGGAGCACGAATTTTGGCAACGCTACGCGCACTTTGGTGCGGCCATCGTCGGCCGCATCGAGCGGTACCGGCGGCGGCGCTGGCTTGGCGACCGGGGCGGCTTTTTCGATCGCAGTCAACCTGGCGCGCACACCTGCAAAAGTCAGCAGATCGCCCGGCTTGACGGGCGTGCTGCCGACGATCGCCTTGCCGTTCACAGTAACTTCGTTGGCCGGATGCAGCGAGGTGACTTTGGCATTCGTGCCATCCAGATCCATTTCGGCGTGGTGCGGCGCCACGCCGGGAGACAGCAGAATGACCTGCGCGTCGTTGCCGCTGCCGATCAACGTATTGCCGGTCAAAACCACCGGCGAGTGTTCGCCGTTCGGAAACAAAAGCTTCATAGCGCTCTCACTGCTGTACTTGCTTCAAGTCGCGGGCAACGCGAAAACCGATGGTGTTGCTCAGCCAGTCCTTTTCCTCAAGGCGCCTGACGATCACCGCCGCTTCATCGCTATCGCTATGCCACGCGCTCCCCATGATCACTCGTTCGTTGCAATCGCCGCTGCCGCGAGCCGTCTGATCCTTCGGGCGACCGCTGTGCGTCTCATTGGCGCAATCGGCCACCCACTCGCGGACGTTACCTTCCAAATCATATACGCCAGCGGCTGTTGCCCCAAAACGGCCAACCGGGGCGGCATAGGCCATGCCATCGTCGCACGATAGCGATTTGCTGCCACCCTCTTTGGCCTTGAAGCTCTGATCGGCTCGGTTGCCGCCTTTGCAGGCAGCGGCTTTCGCGCCGCTCGCCAGATATTGCCATTCCGCTTCGCTTAGGAGTCGATAGCTCTGGCCATGGCTGGAACTCAACCACTTTACGAATGCCGACGCATCATTGTAACCAACGCATACCACGGGATGATCGTCGGTTTGCGGATACCCAGGTACGCGCCAGGTGCGCTCTTTGGACGCGGAGAAGAAGCCTTCCTGATTGCGGCAGCTTTGCGCGGTCGTGCGGTGGCCGGTGGCATCTACGAAGGCTTTGTACTGGCCCACGGTGATTTCTCTGCGGGACACGGCGAACGGCGTGGCAATCGGTACTTTGACGTCGCCACCGCGTCGGGCACCGCGCAACAAGACCTCGCCGGCGCCAATGATGACCAACTCCGGCCCCGTGCCATCGCGAAAACGATAGCCGGGCTTGCCAATGACGCCGGCTTCTTTGATCAGGGCATCGAGCGACTTGTCGTCGGGCGCAATCTCTTTGGCGAGCTTGAGCGACTCCAGCGCCTTGCCGCCATCCCAGTTTTTCAACGCCGCTTGCCCGTTATCTTTGAGCTCCTTGAGCTTGCGCTGCCAGGGCGCATCAATCTTTTGATTGAGCGCTGCCGTGTCGAGCCCCGGAATCGCCGCCACCTGACGCGCACGATCGAGGCGGTCTTTGGATTCGGGCAGCTTCCACGCGGCCAGTTCGGTTTCGGCGAGCACGATGTAGGCGTCGACCACCGCTACCAACCCCGCCTTGGCTTCAGCGTTTTCGGGATCGAGTTCCAGTACGCGCGAGAACATCAGCGTCGCATTGGCTTCCGGCGGCAATTGCAGCCGTTGCATCTTCAGCAACGCCTGACCCAACGCGAGCAGCGTCGCCTTCTGTTGTCCCGGTAACGGCGGACCGAAATCGCTCGGCAATGGCTCAGGATTGTCCGCTGCCGGATCGGCCGGCAGCAGCGGCTCGCCCTCAATTGGCGCAGTTGCCAAAGGATCGGCAGCGGGCGTTGGGGGCGTCGTTGGCTGCGGCGGCGCAGGCGGGGGAACTGCAACATCAGCGGCAACGGGTGCAGGCTTGGTTTCTGCGGACGGCACTGCTGGTGTCCCGCGCGAGGTCCAGTAACCGTAACCGGCCGCGCCGATACCGGCAACCAGCATTGCCGACAACGCCAGGGCGCCCCACGGCGGACGCGTAGCCTTCTGACGTGGCGGCACGTGGCGCGCCAGCGATTCGATCTGCGCGGTGGTCGACGGCTTGGAGGATTGCAGCGGCGATTCCAGCGGCGCCGGCATGGTCGACGGCGCTCGTGTCAAATCAATGGCTGCGAGGCCGGCGATGAACTCGTCCGCCGACGCGAAACGATCTTTGGCTTCTTTGGCCAGCGCTTTGTCGATGAAGGCTTGCCAGTGCGCGAACTTGGCCGGCAGGCGTGGAATCGGCTCGAACACGTGTGCGTAAGCCACAGCGAAACCATCGGCACCTTGATACGGCGGTGCGCCGACGAGGGCCTCGAAGGTCAGCGCACCGAGGCTGTACAGGTCGGAACGCGCATCGACATCGCCACCGCGCGCCTGCTCCGGGCTCATATAGTTGCTGGTGCCGATGCTGACACCGGTGCTCGTGATGCGTGTGGAACCGCTCATGGCACGCGCGATGCCGAAGTCGGTCAGCAGCGGCGTATCGGCGGCATCGAACATTATGTTGCCAGGTGTCACATCGCGATGGATAACGCCTTGCGTATGCGCAAATCCGAGCGCCTTTGCGATGCCGGTCAGCACCCGCACAATTTCGCCTTCGCTCACCCCACGACGCATGCGCTGAGCGAAATCGCCGCCCGGCAAATACTGCATCGAGAAGTAGTGCAGATGATCGTTACTGACGCCGACCTCATAGACCGCAACAATGTGCGGATGCGTGAGTGAGGCAATCGTGCGCGCTTCTCGCAAAAAGCGTTTGGAGAAGCTCGCATCTGCCGCCAGCGCGGGCGCCATCACCTTCAGCGCTACGCGACGTTCGAGTGAGGATTGGATCGCCAGATACACGCGCGCCATTCCGCCCACGCCGAGCTCGCGTTCGATCTCGTATCCTGGAATGACGATAGCCGGCACGAAAACCCGGGGGTCGGGGAAGGACCAGAGAGTCTAACCGGTTGTTATTGGTTGTTGCTTACCCGTTGCAGTCGTTCGAGGCGGTTGGTGGTTTGCGGAGTCAGTTACCGCAAGCGACTTGGGTCGTTCACCGTTTGACTTTGCGGAGTCTGTGTTGGCAATGAAGCTGAACCAAGTTGACTCAGTACCGTCCTGAATCGGATCGTCAACTGGGGCTGTCCCGATGGCAGCCGTTGGCGAGCATGCACAAAAGCACTCAGCGACACGCTACAGACCCCGCTAAAGATGCCGGGGCTCGGGAACAGGCTCAGCCCCAATCGGGTGGTTCAAGAAAACATCCTGCCCAGCGTCTGCTGGGCAGCGCCGTGATTGTGGCTAAGCCGCTCCGTGATTCCTGACCGGGCGAGACGATCCCGATCCTCAAGGACAGCTAGCGCCAACGCCGCGGTTGAACGTACGCGTCAGATCGATTGTTCCGGCATTGCCCCAGCCGGGCAGCGAAGGCGCGTAATTGAGCGTCAGCTCATTGCAGTTGAGGTAACGCAGGCGCACGGTTCCCCAGTTGGTGAACGCCACGTCTTGCGAGCGGAACGCGGCTCCGAATCGAGCGCCGCGGGTGATCGTTACTGGTATCTCAAGCTGCTGACCCACCGAACTCGCAGTCACAGTGACCGGGCCAGACAAATACACCGGATTGCCGTTCGGATCGTAGGTAAACCAGGCGAAGAACAGCAGGCTGCGGTCGATCAGATCCGGGTCGGGATGCTTGGCAACCTCAATCAGGATGCCCTCGCCGGCGCGATTCGGATTCCACCAGGTGCCGCCAAAGGTTGCATCCAAGCCCAGATAACCCTGCGCTTTGGCTGGCACCAGGGTCACCATCGTGGTGCCGCGGGTGTCGCTCACCGTACCAATACGTACCCAATACGTGGTTCCTGCGGTGGCGTTGATGGTGACTTCTGAATCCAGATTGCCGTTGAGGAAATCGAGATCGTCCAGGCTCTCGACCAGCGTGAGACTGTTGACAGCGGTGCCGGTGTAGACATGGATGATCGAGTCGAAGGCAGCGTTGACGGTTCGCACGGTGTAACGCTGCGTCGCCGGCGCAGTGAAGCGATACCACGCGGTGCGCGCCGCACCCGCAGGCTCACCGTTCTCGAGCGTGGCCACGGGCGAATTCAAGAACACGACATCGCCGACCGCGAGCGCGGCTGCGCTGGCGAAGTTGTCGTTCGGTGGCGCTATCGCCAGCGGAATCCCGGTGGGCGTGAACGAATAATTGAAGGTGTAATTGCCGCTGCCGCTATTGTTGCGCGCGCCATCGATGGCCACATAAAAGGTGCCGTGGCCAAGCGTCACTTCCACTGCGCTCGACAGATCGCTCTGCGACCGATCGTCGTTGCCAGCCAACAGCGCGAGCTCGCTCAAATTCGCGCCGCGATACACCGCGAGCGTGGTGTCGAACTGCGAACCCGCGGTGTTGGCGGTGAAGCGATAGGGCCGATCGGTATTGATTCGAAACCAATGGCTCTTGCCCGTTGCGAACGGACTGACGCCTATCTCGCCCAGTTGAGCGGTCGCGTTGGTGGTGTCGCCGGTGATGGTTGCCTGGCCGAGTTGCAGCGTCGATGCGGCGGTCACTTGCCCGAAGCGATCGGTACCTTGCGCATTCGCCGGTGCCGCAACGATCGTGAGGGCGGCAATCAGAAGTGTCGAGTAGATTCTCATGGAAGACTCCGGGCGCAATCAGCGCCGATGGCTGTGGTTGTGATGCAGACCGAGGCATTCGGCCTGCTCATTGCCACTAACGCAGTCGCCCGAAAAATCCGGCAGATACGAACGATGCGAACGGCGCACTGGCCCGGCTAACGCCAAACCCGCGGGATTGACTCGCGGACTCGAGGACCCGCAGGGATCGTCGCGCACGCGCTGGCCGGACCATTCGGCTGGCGAGCTACAACGTTCCGAGCAACGCCAGCTTTTGTTGCGCCGGCATGCGATAAAGACGCCGCAACCACGCATAAGCCTCGGGGTGATCGAGCTTTCCTTCGAAGCGTCGCAAAAGCCATTGGCACGCTTGGGCGGCGCTGCGGTGCGCATCCATATAGCGCTGGCGAAGTACGGAGCCGAGCGTCGGATCGAACCGCGCGTTGTCGAATAGCGATGCAAACAGTTTCTCGGGCGGTCCGTGAGTTGCCAGCAGGAGCACGAATTTATCGATCTCTGCCTGCAGCTCCAGCTCAAGCGCGGTACACGTGGCATCGCGCTCGGCGCGCCAAGCGACGCACACGAAATGCGAGACGCCTTCAAGCACTGCCGCGAGCGCATCGAGCGAGTGCGGCGCTGCCGCGATCAGGGACGGGTCCAGAAACAGCGACATCTCCAGCTCATCGCCGTTCGACGACACCAGCAACTGCTCTCGCGCCGCGCCCGCCGCCAGCTGCATTCGCTGGCGCTCGTCAGTAAAGACATGGTCGGACACGCGCACCGACAGGCTAAGGTCGTAGCGGGCCTCGATGCGATCTTGCCAGGCATCGAGCGCGCTCATGGCTCAGGCCTCCGCGAAGGCGTTGCGCGTGAGGTTCTCGGGCTCAGTGTCGGTCACGAGCACGTCGTCCTCGATGCGAATGCCGCCGTACGGCAGCAGCGCCTCGACCGCCGACCAATTGACGGCGCTGGCGTCGGCGCTGCGCAGCTTATCGAGCAGCATCGGTATGAAGTAGATCCCAGGCTCCACGGTGACCACATTGCCGGCCTCCAGACGCCTGGTCAGCCGCAAGAACGGGTGGCCCGGCGGTTTGGGAATCACGCCGCCGTCTTCGTCGCGTTGAAATCCCGAAACATCGTGAACCTGGATCCCCAGAAAATGCCCGAGACCGTGCGGAAAGAAAGTACTGGTGATGCCGCGCTCAACCTGACCTTCGGGCGACATGTCCACGAGGCCCGCATCTTTCAGCACCTGACCGAGATAGCGATGACAGTTGAGGTGCAGGTCGCGATAGTCCGCACCGGCACGCATTTCCGACACCAGGATTTGTTGTTTCTCGTCGACCGCTGCGATGAGATCGGCGAACGCGCCGTCGTGCCCCGCGTACGTGCGCGTGATGTCGCAGGCATAGCCGCTGATCTGGGCCCCGGCATCGATCAGAAAACTCAGATGACGCTCGGGCGCCGGACCTGGCGTGTGGTAGTAGTGCAGCACGGCGCTATTGGCATTGAGCGCGATGATGTTGCCATAGGGCAACTGCGCGTCGGTGCTCAGCGTTGCGGCGCAATATGCCAGATGAATCTCGTGCTCGGAGCTGCCAGCCCGGAACGCAGCTTCGGCAGCACGATGTCCGCGCACCCCGCGCCGCGAAGCCTGGCGCATCAGATCGATCTCGTAGGGCGTTTTTCGCGTTCGCGCCAAATGCAAGCGCGACAGCACCGCAGCCGGATTATTAGGCACCACGCCCTCTAGCGCGGCGCTGGCATCGCCAAGAATCGCCGCAGCGCCAAGTTTCTGCGGCAAGTGTGCGAGCGCCTGCTGCGGTTCGCGGATCACGCGTACATCGAAGTGCTCGGTCCAATAGCCACTGGGCGCCGCCGGCGGCGCATGCCAATAGTCGAATGGCTGGTAGTAGACGAGGATCGGAGTTTGTCCTGGCGTGACGACAATCCATGAGCAAGGATGATGATCGAGCGGTACCCAGGACAGGAAATGCGGATTAGGCCGGAACGGATAGCTGCGATCATCGAGAAAACTGTAGGTTTCGGCGCCACTGGCAATGACCAGTTGTTCGAACCCAGCATGTTCCAAAGCGCGAGCAGCCCGTCGCGCCATCTCTGTTACGTGTTGCCGGTAGGCGTCGTGGCCCATAGCGTCCCTCAAAACGGCACCGACAGCTTCGCGTCGAGCGCCAAGATCTGACTCTTGAACAGGGTTTGGATACGCGCCAGCGCATCGCCATTGTCGGCGTCGAACCGCAGAACCAGACATGGCGTTGTATTCGAACACCGGATAAGGCCCCAGCCGTCCGGCCAATCGGCGCGTACGCCATCGATCGTAGTGAGGCGGGCGCCATCGAACTTGGAGCGCTCCTTGAAGCGATCCATGAAGCGATAGTGATCACCCTCGGCCATCGGAATCTTGAGCTCCGGGGTACTCACACCCTGCGGAAGTTCATCAAAAAATTCATCGGCATCGCGGCCATCGCCAGCGAGGATTTCGAGTAACCGGCAGCCGGCATACATGCCGTCGTCGAAACCGAGCCAACGCTCCTTGAAGAAGAAATGGCCGCTCATTTCGCCCGCCAACTCGGCACCAGTCTCTTTCATCTTGCGCTTGATCAGCGAATGCCCGGTCTTCCACATGATCGGGCTGCCGCCATGACCCAAGATCACGCTCGACAGATGGCCGGTGCATTTTACGTCGTAGATGATCGTCGCACCCGGCGATCGAACCAGCACATCGCGCGCGAACGCCATGAGCAACCGGTCGGGATAGATGATCTTGCCTTTGGGCGTGACCACGCCAAGGCGATCGCCATCTCCGTCGAATGCCAAGCCAATGTCTGCCTTCAACTGTTTGACCGAGACGATCAAGTCCTCAAGGTTGTGCGGATCGCTGGGATCGGGGTGATGATTCGGGAAGGTGCCATCGACCTCGCAATACAACGGCACCACCTCGCACCCAATCGATTCGAACAAGCGTCCGGCGATGGCACCGGGCGAACCGTTGCCGCAGTCGATCACCACCTTCAGCGGCTCCTCAAGCTGGATATCGCTAGAGATACGCTCGATGTAGTTTTCGACGATGTCCATTTGCGTGAGCGCGCCGCGGCCGCTATCGAGGCGGTTTTCGACAATGCGCGCGTACAGCGCCTGGATATCCTGCTCAGCGAGCGTCTCGCCTCCGAGCATGATCTTGAACCCATTGTAATCGGGAGGGTTGTGGCTGCCAGTAACCATGACGCCAGAACCCGCACTTAAATCGTAGGTGCCGAAGTACAACACCGGCGTGGCGACCATGCCGATATCGATGACATCGCAACCGGACGACACCAAACCACTGATCAACGCATCGCTCAACTCCGGGCCGCTCAAACGGCCGTCGCGTCCCACCAAAATGGTCTGAAAGCCGCGCGCCCGGTTCTCGGAGCCAATCGCCTGACCGAGCAACTTAGCCACCGACGGGCTCAATGTGCTGCCGACAACTCCGCGAATATCGTATGCACGAAAGATGCTGCGGTCGATCGAGACCGCCCGCACCGGCACTGCCGGCTTCGGCGATGTCTCTGGCTGCGGCGTCTTCGACGGCTTGCCTGAAGCCGCTGCTTTCGCCGCCGCTTTCTCCGCCGCCAGTTTGGCTTCCTCGACTGCGCGCTCAGCCACGGTACCAACGGCAGCATCAGTAGACTTGCGGTGCAACAGGCGCTCGAGCAATTCAGGATTTTTGCGCCAGAGCGTGACCAAGACCGACGCCAACAGCGCGAAAACCGTCATCAAACCGTTGATGAAGACGCCATCGGAACCGAGCAGAATCAGCGGCGCCGGCGGTGTCGTTGCTACTCGCAGCATGGTGCCGGGTACGGCCGTCGAGGTCATACCGGTGATCATCGTGCCTTCGATCACCGCCTCCGCTCCGCGAGACTCGCCTTGCAACAGCGCGACGCGCAATCCGCCATCCGATACGCTGGAAAACACCTCACGAACCGGCGCATACGCCAGCTTGGCGAGCGCGAAGCCAGCAATGCTGCCGTTGATGGTGACCGGATTGACCAGCACCAGTTCCCGCTGTCCGCCGCGAACGCCGTGTACCTGGGCGGGCGCCGGCGCACCCAGGCGCGCCGCGCTGAGCAACATCTCGGCGTTTGCATAACCGAAGCTACCGATATCCTGGCCAATTTCGCCGAGCACGTCCGCGCCAACAAATCGGATGTCTTCAACTTCGGGCATTCGCTCGCGCACAGCGCTAAGCGCACGCACCGGATCGCCCGCGCCGGGACTCGCGAAGTAGCGCTCGATCTCCGGGTGGATGAGCGCCTCAGCAAGCTTGCGTTGTTGTTCGCTGATGTAACCAGCCAATTGCTGCTTCAGCGTAGTAGAAACCGATTCGGTATTGGCGCTGGCGCTGTTGGCGAAGAATGACTGCACGGTCTGAAAAGCAAACACCGCCGTCAGCACGATCATCAAAGCCAGGGCCAGCGGCGCCAGCAGTTTGCGGACGTCGAGGGGCGTGCCGCGCGGAGCGCGGACTGGCTTTTCATCGGCACCCTTGTCGCCCGTTGCCGTCGACTTGCCGGTCAATCGCTTCAGTAGATCTTGCACGCGCCAGCCCCGCTGCTCATGGTTGCGCTCAACTCTTTCCAGTATGGCCGAATCCACCGGCGCCGCGCTCGCTCATCGCGAACGAATCGACCACTTCAAACGCAGGGCGCAAAATAGGCATCAGAACCAATTGAGCAATACGCTCTCCAGGCTCGATGGTATACGCGCTTGAGCTGCGATTCCAACAGCACAGCATCAGCGGCCCCTGGTAATCGGAATCGATAAGGCCCACGAGGTTTCCCAGCACCACGCCATGTTTGCTGCCTAGTCCCGATCGCGGCAGTACCACGGCGGCGACCGCTGGATCGGCAATATGGATGGCAATGCCGCTCGACACTATTTGGCTGGCGCCGGCTTCCAGCGTCAACGGCGCGTCCACGCATGCGCGTAAATCCATTCCTGCCGAGTGCGCAGTCGCGTAGCTCGGCAGCGGCCATTGGCTGCCGATGCGTGTATCGAGAATGCGCACTTGCAATCGATCAAACACGGGGCCTCCGAACTTGAGGTGCCAGCCATTCGACGACGGCGCGCGCCAGTTGCAATTTGGGTTGTCGATCGAAGCGCCGCTCGCCGTCGGCGCTGATGGCAATCAAAGCATTGTCCTTGTGATCGAAGACGCCGTTGCTGACGTCGTTCGCCAGAATAACGTCTGCACCTTTGGCCAAACGCTTGTCGCGCGCATGCTCCAACATCCGCTCCGTCTCGGCGGCAAAACCAACGACGAAGGGACGCGCAGGCAAAAGCGCCACCGACGCCAGAATATCCGGATTGCGCACCAGCTTCAGCTCCAGCGAATCGCTGGTTTTCTTGATTTTTTGCTTGGCGATCGCCACCGGTCGGAAGTCGGCGACCGCCGCAGCACCAACATAAACGTCGCATTCGGTGCACGCAGAAAGCACCGCATCGGCCATCTGCGCGGCGCTCCGAACGTCGGTGCGATCGACACCTGCGGGGGTTTCCAGCGCCACAGGACCACTAACCAGCGTCACGCGGCCGCCAGCTTCGGCGGCGGCCTGAGCTATTGCAAAGCCCATTTTCCCGCTACTGCGATTGCCGATAAAACGAACCGGATCGATATCTTCGAACGTGGGTCCGGCGCTGACGACCCAATGCTGGCCTGTCAGCGCTTGTTGCGGCAGCAGCGCAAGCAGAATCTCCTCCGGCTCCAGCATGCGTCCCGGCCCCACGTCGCCGCAGGCCTGATCGCCGATGCCGGGACCAAGAATGCGAACACCTCGGGCACGTAATGCTCGCAGATTGTCCTGTGTCGCCGGATGTCGCCACATCTGCTGGTTCATTGCCGGCGCCAATGCCAGCGGCGCCGCACTGGCAAGTACCAGCGTGGTCAACAAGTCGTCTGCCAGTCCGTGCGCCAGCCGCGCCATCAAATTAGCCGTGGCGGGAGCGATGAGTATCTGCTCGGCCCATCGGGCCAGTTCGATATGGCCCATCGCAGCTTCGGCCGCCTCATCCCATAACGAATCCCGCACTGGATGGCCGGTGACAGCTTGCAGGCTGGTCGGTGCGACAAAATGGCGGGCGGCATCGGTGAGAACGCAGCGCACCGAGTGGCCGCGCTGCGTGGCGCGCCGCGCCAGTTCCACGGTCTTGTACGCTGCAATTCCGCCGCTGATCCCGAGCAACAAGCGCATTTGTCAGAATTTTCCGACAACACAATGCGCGTAAAGACTACCGGAAAATGCGTGCAGGCCGGTCAGCGCTGAAAAGCAAACGGTTTAGGCTGGGTTTCCATTTTGCGGATCGCACCCAACCTATGAACAGCACGACGCAATCGACCTCCCCACCTCTGTCCGAACCTGCAGGAAGCGACCATTTTTCGATACACCAGTGGCCGGCCGATGAACGCCCGCGCGAGCGGCTTCTCGCCAACGGGGCCTCCCGGCTGTCCGATGCCGAATTGCTGGCGCTACTGCTCGGCACCGGAACGCGTGGCCGTAGCGCTGTCGACTGCGCACGTCGCTGGTTGGCCATGGGCGAGCTGCGAGATGCCTTGTCGCGACCCTTGCACGAGTTGCCCCGAGATCTTGGCGTGGGGCCGGCAAAATGGGCGACGGTTCAGGCCGCGCTGGAACTGGGTCGGCGCCTGGAAACGGCATCGCTACGGCGCGGCCGAGCGCTACGCACGCCTGGCGATGCACAGGGCGCGCTACGGGCTCATCTCGCTGGTCTCGATCACGAAGTGTTCGCAGCCATTTTTCTCGATGCCCGCCACCGGGTGCTGGCTCAGGAAAACCTTTTTCGCGGCGGCGTTTCGCACGCATCGGTTTACATCGGCGAAGTGGTCAAACGCGCACTCACTATGCGTGCGTCGGCCATGATTGTTGCGCACAACCACCCCACTGGCATTGCCGAGCCGAGCGATTCCGATATCGATTTGACGCAAAGGTTGCGCTCGGCGCTGGCACTGGTCGATGTGCGCCTTCTCGATCACGTCATCGTCGGCGCGAACGATCCATTCTCCTTCGCCGAAAATGGTCTGCTCTAGCCCGGCAAGGATGCGAGGCTGCCCCACAGCGAACGCACGTCCTATACTGACGGACAAATCACCGCATCGCGCCCAAATGGTTGTGGATTTCGCCACCGCGTTCCTTTCGCTCGACGACGAGTTCCCGCCGGATGCTTGCGAGCGTTCTCGCGCATCCTTGGAGGAGGCCGTGGCGGAGTTGCGCCAGCGTCGACCGGATTTGTTTGCGGTCATGAACGAGGTTGGTCAAGCGTACCTGGCTGCTTTCGGCCGGGAATACGCGCCGCTATTGCAGCGTACCTTCGACGCCCTGGCCTTGAGCTTCGTGCGGATGGCCACCAGGCACGGCACCTGGGGCGACGACCTGCACGAGTACCACAACGAGCATCACTCCTTGGAACTGCTCAACGGGCGCCTGGCGCGGATTCGATTGCAGCTTGGCTGGCGAGCGCTTGATGTACGCGAGTGGCTGCTGTTGGCGCTATTCGCCACCTGCCACGATCTGCGTCAACGCGAACCGGTGGCCTTTTGGTGGGATATCGGCGCCAACGAGCGCGCCAGCATCGCCGAGACCTTTCGCATTCTCGATCGTGTCGGCTTTTCGCGTGTCCAGGACCGCGAGTTTTACGTCACGCTCGGATTGATGATCGCCGGATCTACTTTCGATGCGCGCCCGGCCGCCCCGAATCCGTTCAATACCGCGGAAGTCGCATCTTCCGGCGGTTCGCTAGCACCTAAACTGGTCGCCCAACTAGGCAGCGCCAGACCCAACGATGCGCTGCAGCGACGTACGCAAATGATGCTGATCGCTGCCGATCTGGACACCGCCAATGTTGGCGAACCGTTTGCGTCGCTGGCCGGCAGCGCAGTTCGACTGGTCCAGGAGCGCGAGAAGCGAGCGGGACGGGCACTGAACGCCAGCGAATCGGCCCGTCCGGTATTCGAATTCCTCACGGACGGTCAGGAGCGCTATTTCTTCGAACTGCACCGTTTCGTCTCCGCACTCGGCACAGAAGTCTTCGGCGCGGCCAAGCGCAGCAACGAGTCGCGCGTTCGCGAGCAATCGAGGCGCATGCGCGAGCGCTTCCCGCAAGGCACACTGCCCGGCCAGACCGGGCAACAGGTCATCGACGCTTTTCTCGAGTTTGCGGCTCTGTAGCGGGCGCAACCAGCACTACCAGCAGCCACGCAAAAACCACGGATAACGCCGTCGTACGCAAGGGATAGTCAAAAAAACTGTGCGCCAATAGCAGACACAATGCAAGAAAGGCGCCCGCTCGGAAAACCTGTTCGCTCTGCAAATCGCGCCAGCGGATGGAAGCTCCCAATCGCCATAAAAAGCGGGCGAACCAAAGGAGCAGTGCGACAAAGACCACGCCGGCATCGACCAGCAGCTCAAGATAGTCGTTGTGTGCGTGATTCACGTACAGCGACGTGACCTTCTCCAACGGCTCGAAGGCTGCATAGGCGGCAGGATAGGTGCCGATGCCGGAGCCCAGAAATCCGAAATGTGCGGCAAGGCTGAGCGACGACGGCGCTACGTTCCACCGCAAGTCGCTGCCGCCCAAAGTGGCCAAGCGATCGGCAATTGCTAGAAACCCGAACTGAAACGCTACCAATGAGGCGAGCACACTGAACCCAATGAGCCACGACCAGTACTTCGGCTGCTCGCGGCGCTGGAGGCTCGCCAGCAGCAGCATCGCCGCGACACCGAATCCGGCAAAGAGAAATCCAGCCCGCGATCGCGACAACACAATGCCGAGGAGCAGGATGCTGCCGACCAGAAGGCACGCGCCAATCCACAAGTGATTATCGATCGATCGGCGCAACGGCACGATTGGCGCCCGCGCGTAGGTCAACGCCATCATCAGAGCGACCACCATCAATGCTGCATAGTGATTGCGATTTGCGAACAAACCTACAGCGTCGTGTGGATTGGTCGGCAAGTACGGGCGTAACGGACTGTGCGGACCTCCAGCGACTTGCGCAATGCCGATCGGCACCATCAACAGAGCTGCTGGCAGCACCAGAAGCCCAATTCGGCGCAGTTGTGCCAGCCTCAACTGCATACCCAGGGCGACGACCGCCAGAGCAGGCAGTAACGACCGAAATGCCGCAAGCGTCGCGGCCGGATCAAGGGAATACGGTTGCCAGAACGATTGAACCCCCGCGGCAGATTGTGCCGCGAAGATCTCCGATCGACCGGGCAGCCAGGACCAGAAGAAATACGGCATCGGGACAACTTGCAGTAAAGGCACGAGCGCAACGGCGCAGGCAATCAAGATCAATTGCCGACGCTCATTGCTTAGCTGTTCGAGACGAAGCTTGCTCAGCGCCAACAACAGGGCAGCAACCGCCAGCGCCTGGAGAAATAGATCGGTGAACAGATCGTTTTTAGTGCCGCCACCGAACAACAGCGCAGCACCAGCGATGAGCCACAAGGCGCCAAATCCCAACACGCCAAGGTGCGAAATGCGATGGGCCGCATCGTGCGGCCCATCGAGCATTCCCATGTCGCGACCGGTCACGGACTCGGAATGTCGCGGCGACGATTCTCTGCCGTGACGCAAAGACCAGCCGCGGCGGCGGTCGATGCCCACCAAACGCCGGGCGAGAAACAAGGCGAATTGTGCGGAACTGTGAAGGTTTCGCCGTCCTTCGCTTCGATTTCGTCGGTGCAACCATCATCGTAACGCACCAGTATCTTGGCGCCGTCTTTCAAATCGATCCGCTGACCGGCTTTGAGTCGTGTGCCGAGGCCGATCGGCTCACCGTTAGTAGTGACCGAGCCCTCCGATTGCTCCAGCGCCGCAGCGAACTCCGAGTAGTCGGTTTCGCGATTGTGGGCAGCCGTCAGGAGCCCCGCCCCTGCCGCCAATCCAACGGCCGCCAAGGTTCGCGAATTATCGGACTTATTGGCATGTGCAGCGCCGCAGGCAACGCCAGCGGCTGCCGGGGCGGCCCACCACAACGTGGAGCACGGCGAACGTCCGGGGATCGAATACAGCTCTTCGGAATCGAGAGCGATATCGCAACCATCGTTGAACACCAACATGGCCTTGGCGCCCTCAGTGACCAGCACTTCCTGGTCTGATCGGACCTGTTGTCCCTCAACCACCGGTACCGACTCCTCGCCCTGCTTCAGCAGCACAGTACCAACGACATCCTGCAGCGTTCCGATGACCTCCCCTTCCTGCGCCAATGCCGAGGAGGACAGCACCAATGCCACTGCCATCGCGCAAAGGCTACGACGTCCCAATTTCATTCGGTCCCCCTCAAGATTCGACGCTACGTCAAGACTAACGCAGCGCAGCTAGCAAGCTCAAGCGATGACCGCATCGCAGACCGCCTTTTGGCCATTTCTTGACGAATTGCCCAGGCTGGATTCATTGACCGAGCAGTTCTTCCGTAGGCAACAGCTTGAACTCATCGAATTCGATCCATCCGTTCAAGTGCTGCTCGGCCGCGATTCGCGCATACACTTCAAGCTTTAGCGTGCTCAGCAAACACGAGTCATCGACCAACACCGGCATCGAGAAGCCACGCCATGGCGTCTTGCCGGCGAACAACTCGCTATGCTGCTGACCGCTCGGGCACTGCAGAGTCCAGCGCAGACCGTGAGCCGCCTGCAGATCCGATCGTACCTGGCCCGTCAACAGATATTGGCCTGGCGGGAGGAGAAGCGTGCTCCGCACGCCATCGAAACGGATTCGTTGATTGTGGAAATCGATTCGCAAAACCGACTTGCCGTCCGCGCCCCTGGGCAATTGGATATCGGTACCCGGCGGCTGCTCGATTTGCCAGTCGAGCAACCGATAAGGCCCGACGGCATCGAAGCCGCCGTTGTTCAATAACCCGGGATCGCGATCGAACTCCTTGAGCCAATCGCGCAGGGCTGGCGCTTCTTGGGCATTGTAAAGCCGGAATGCGTAGGCATTCACCTCGTCCACATTGAGCTCGGTCCCAGCACGCCGCAGTGCGCGCACGAAGTCGCGCGCAATCTTCGGATCAGGCATTTCGCGCAGCAATCGCGTTGTGAACTCAGAACGCCAGTCGGGATCAGCCGCAAGGCGCACAGCGACAGCATCGACGCCGGCGCGATTGGTGGCAACCGTTGCCATGATTGGAAAAACATCGTTGCGCGTCTCGGGCTGAAAGCGCATCAGCCGGTCCAGGCGATCGAGCGCATCGTCGAGACGGCGTTCGCGCAAGGCATGGATACCCAACCAGAACTGGGTGCCGCTATCGCGCGGCGTCAGCGCCGCCGCCCGACGCATGTGCTCGAGCGCGATCTCGTTTCGCCCTGCACGTTCGGCCACGGCGCCCAGAACTCGCCACGCTTCGCCGCTATACGCATTGGCATCGATTGCGCGCCGAGCATATTGCTCGGCGGACTCCAGTTCGCCAGCGCGCAAGTGTTGCTCAGCCAGAGCGACCAGCGCCGTTGGCTGCATCGAATACAGCGCAACCGCCCTCGTTGGCGAAACCTGCGCCAGATAATCGGCATAGCCGCGAACAAAAACGATGTATGCGAGGGCGCACCCCAGTGCGGTTAGGATCAAGGCCCGTGAGCGCAACACGTTCGGCTTACGATCAGCGACTGAAATCGACGATTAAAGTCGCCGCACCCTCAGATGCCAGCGACACGCGCATGCGACCAGACTCGGTGATGGCCTTTTTCTGACCGCTCGGCACGTAGGTATCGCGAAAACTCGCCGATGCGACCACTTGGTCGGAACGCATGTCGACATCGATCGTGCCGATCTCCAAAAAGCGCATCTCGGCACCCGCCATGCGCTCGCGCATGGCTCGCAGCGGTGCGGCGTTTGCTGCTCCGGCAGCGAATAACCGATCGAATCGTTGCCGATTGCCCGCAGAATAAGCGGACGCAAATTCGCGCAAAGTCGATTGCACGGATGCAGCGCTTGGCGCCGGCGCCGCGGGCGGGGGCGCAACAGCAGCCGGGGGAACGACCGATGTCGCTGGAGCTGGTGCCGGTACGGCGGGAACGACCACGGTTGCAGAAGAAAGCTCAACCGGCGCAGGCTTCGGTGGCTGCACGCGCGCGACGACCGCCGGCGCTGTCGGCCTTGGCGCACGTTCCGGCCTGGGCAACGGTGCCGGCTCCGGTGGCGCTAGCGGTTTTGCGACCGTCGGTGGCGAGATGTTCGATACTGCCAATGTAGGTTCGGGCGTCACATCGGTCGCCGGATCGGCGCCGATATCAATGGCGACACGAGCGACCGTCACATTGCTCGGCTCGACAGCGACCGGCGCTACCGGTTCCGCCTGAGGAACGCTCGACGCCGGAGCGATGGGTGTAACGGCAACCATCGGCTCGGGCGCCGGCTCGCTCGCCGGCGGTGAAACCGGATCGATCGGATCACCCCTCGTTTCCGCTGCAGCAACTGTAGCGGCGGTCGTCGGCGATGGCATTGAGGACGATTCGACCCCATCGACCCGACCTGCCGCCTGCGGATCACTGGCGGCCGGCGATGGCGCGGAGACGTGAGCGATCGTCGCATCGGCCGCAGCGCTTGCGCCCGAATCTTCGGGCAAGGAATTCTCGGTCAGCGCCAGGGACTCACTGCCGATGTCGTCCGTGTACTCGGTGGCAGCGTTGCTGGCACTGCTCACCGCTGACGGCGCCGCGCGCGCCAACTCGCGCTCGTTGTCGACCTGCACCCAATACATCAACCCCAACGTCGCAACCGCGAGCGCCGCCAGCCCGCCCAGAATCATCGCCGGCAGACGACGTACCGTCGATCCAGACAAGATTGGGCTCACCGATTTCTGGGGGCGAATGGCGACTGGCCGCGGTGCGAAGCTAACGGGCGCCGGAGCCGGCGACGCAGCCGCGCGCTTGTCGTATTCGGCCCGCCGATCAGGGGTTTTGAGGTCCTGCCATGCGGCATTCACACGATCGGCATAGACTACTTCCCAGCCGTCCTGATTGCGATCGGGATGCAGCCATTTCATCAACCAACGGTAGTTCTCGCGCAGGCGATCTTGGCTGGCATCGTTGCCGGCGCCGAGAACGCGATAGGCATCCGAGTTGGGGGCAAACAGCAATTGCTGGAGGAAAAACACTGCAGCTTCGCGAATAGTGTCCGCGGATGCGTCGAGCTGTTCCGCGGCAGCCTCGATGGTCGCGGATTCGCCTGCTGCCGCCTTGATGACATCGAGCACCTCCGGCAGCGGGCGATCCCGCAGCTCGCCCAAGCGCGCCGGCTCGCGGAATGTCGCTAGCGCTAACTCGAGAGATGAGGCACTCATGTTGTCAAGCTCTGCCCGCGCGCCCCGCCGTAGGAGTAGTACTGATACTCGCCATATTCGCCGCCGTAACCATAGCCAGCCACTTTGGCGTCGTACTTGGTGAGCAAGGCGCCAACGACATGCGCCCGCGCTCCCAGCAATCGCTTGAACGCCGCTTTTGCGGTGGCGATCCGAGAGCTACCAGCTTCAATGACCAACAAGGTGCCGGCCGACACATTCGCCAGTATCGGCGAATCCGCCAAACCCATCACCGGAGGACCGTCGATGATCACCTGATCGAACTTCTCGCCGGCCAGTGCCAGTAGCGACAGCATTTTTGGACCGGCCAGCAGCTCTGCCGGATTGGGCGGCAGCGGACCGGATGGGATGAACGTCAAACGCAGCGTCTTCGTTGGTTTGATCGCTGCAGCGGGCTTGATGCTGCCGGCAAGATAGTTGCTCAAGCCGACCGAATTGTCGGTGCCCAGAGTTCGATGCAGCGAAGGATTACGCAAGTCGGCGTCGATCAGCAGCACGCGCCGCCCGAGCTGCGCAAAATTACGCGCCAAGGTAAGCGCCGTGGTCGATTTGCCTTCCGATGCCGACGGGCTGGTCACCAGCAAGCACTTCGGCACGCCATCGTCGGTAGAAAACTGCAGCGAGGTTCGCACCGAACGATAGGCCTCGGAGAACGCCGAACGCGGATCCAACAAGGCCTCGTCGGGCGTAACTTTGTCGAGCTTTGGAATGACGCCCAAAACGCCGAGGCCCAGATGCCGCTCGATTTCGTCCGGGCGCTTGAGCGTGTCGTCCAGGAACTCGAACAAGAAAGCCAGCAAAACGCCGAGAATGAGGCCCAACGCACTGGCCAGCATCAGATTTCGCCGCAGATCCGGCTTGTATGGGCCGCCCGGCACCAGCGCGCTATCAACGACGCTCACGTTGTTGGCGTCGACGTTAGAGGTGATGCCGATCTCTTTGTAGCGCTGCAACAGCGCATCGTATAGCTGGCGATTGGTTTCGACTTCGCGCTCCAGTACGGTGAAGTCGGTGCTGCGGCTTTGCAGGCTCAGCACCTGCGAGGTCAGCTCATCTACCTGCTGCTGTAAGCGCGCCTCCATTTCACGCGCCGCTTGCAGGTTCGAGCCTAAGTTATTGCGCACCAACTGCATTTCGTTGGCGAGCTGCTTGTCGATGTTATCGATCTGGCTTTTGATCTGCTGCATCAAAGGATAGGCAGGTTTGTACACCAGCAGCTTTTCCTGGTACTCAGCCTCAAGCTTCGCGCGCGTCGCGCGCAGCGCCTGCACTCCTTGGTTCTCCATCATCAGCGGATGCGACATGGCATTCATGCCCTGCCCTTGCGACATTCGCGCCTCGGCAGCGATTCGTTCCTGCTTAGCGGCGGTGAGTGCCCCATTCAGCGCCGACAGGTCGCTGTTGAGCAGCGAACTGCGATCGCCGATGTTGACGATTTGCTCGCGCTGAGCGAATTCGGCGAGCGCCTTTTCTGAGTCCTGCAGTTTGAGCTTGACTTGCTCAAGGCGATCCTCGAGGAACTCCTTAGCGTAAGAGCTGGTATCGATCCGTCGCTCCATATTCGACTCGATGAAGCCTGTCGCGACGGCATTAGCGACTCGCGCCGAGAGGGCGCCGTCGGGGCTGTCGAAATGGATCCGCGCCAATCTCGAGCGCGATACCGGCTCGACCATCAACCCGCCCTGCACCAAGCCAACCAATTGCGCGCGCCGGGCCGCGGGGTCCACCGTCTGCTCGGTGTCCGGTTTGCCCAGAATCATTTGCTTGAGTTTCACCCAGGGCGATGGCGCACTCATCACGGCAAAAACTGGATCGTTTGGATCGAGCTGCGCCGCAACCTTTTCCGCCATGGAGCGCGACTGCAGCAATTGGAACTGCGTCTCGTAAAACTCCATATCGTAAGGATCTTCGACCGGCTCAACGCCCGGCACATTGACGACGCGCATCGATTGCCGTTCGATTTGGACCGTCGCCGTGGCGCGAAAGATCGGCGTTGTAAGCAGTGTCGCCATCAGACCGGTGAGGAAAACGATTGCGAAGGCGCCAACGACCGTCCACTTGCGCTTGACGATTACCCGCCAGTACTGGACGAGGTCTACCTCTTTCTCGCCGTTCTCCGACTCGTTGTTGCGAACCAGCGTCGACAACGCCTGTAGGCGCGGGTCGACAGCAGCGAGCTGGGTCGAGCGCTGCGTCGGACTCGGTAAGTTGGTCACGACGTTGTCGCCGAAGTTATCTGCTGCGTCCTGCATCGAAGCTTCCCTGTTGACTCAAATCGAATTCGCGTTGCCGTGAATCAGAACGCGGTAAACATACCGACCACCGGCATGGTGCGCAGCAAGTCGCGGAAAGCCGACTTTGACCCGGATTCGTCGACGACGATCAGATCGTCGCCGAATACTTGCGGGTCTTCAGCATTGCCGCCCCGAATCATCCGCAAATCGAACACTGCGGCCATGCGCTTGCCGTCGATGACCCGAAAAATGATGATGCCGCGCGGATTGGCGTACTCGTTGACGCCGCCGGCAATGACGATGGCTTGCAGCAACGTGGTCTTGCCGCTGAGCGGAAAGATTCCCGGCGAACGCACCGCACCCTCGATGGTGATCCGTTGGCTGGTGAACTGGCTGACGAACATCGTCACCTGAGGATTCTGCAGGAAGTCCTTCTCCAGCATCGCCGTTACTTCCGCCTCGAGTTCCGGGACGGTCTTTCCCGCGGCGCGAATCGGACCCAACAGGGGTAATGAGATCATGCCCTTGGAATTGACGCGCACCGTGCGATTCAACTCGCTCAAGTTGAACACTTCGATGCTGATGACATCCTGCGGACCGACGCGATAATCGCTGATGCCCTCGTACGTGCCATCGGGCTTGGTGGTGTCCGGCGGGCCAAGCGTCTCGGTCGTTTCGACCATTTTTGCCCGCCCCTCGCGCACATCGCGCATGCCATCACTGGCGCACGACGCCAACGCAAGCACCATTACCACGCACGCTAAAGCCCTCAACATCATGCAGATTCGCCCTTGGATGGGGTTTGGAGAGAGCACGATTATCACTCGGCGCACCATAGAATGAGAAATCGAATCGTGTTTCGCGCATCTACAGGCCTGTGGCGGCCCATCCGGCTGGCACCCACCAATGATGGCTTGATCATTAACTTGGCGTCTAAGTGATTGATCCATATATAATGACCCCAGACATTCCGGTGATCCGCAACTCGATAAACGCCCGGGAAGCGCGCTTTGTGATGCCTTGCTAACCCGACCGTGGGCGCCCTTCGCGGGCCGGCGTCAGGCGCTCCACCTGCGGCTTTTCCCACGAACCGCCAATACTGTAGTGGACCTGGGTCGCAGCTTCGATGTTGTTGCCAGGCGCGACGATACCCTGTGCCAAGAAGCCCGCCGCCGCACCCACGGGTCCGGCTGCCAGTCCTCCAATGACCGGGAGTACGCCTGTCAACCGCGGCGCAACCATGACCTGTTGGTCGTAATCGCGAGATGCGAGGCCCGTGCGACCGATGATCAAGAGATCGGCCGCTGGGCCGCGCACACTGACACCCTCGGTCCAGGCATTGCCGTCGGCGAACTCGAAACGGCCTTCGATGCTGTCGAAACTCATGCCGCTCTCGAAGAAATCGCTGAAGTCGAGCGTGATGCGCCGCGGCAGCTCGCGCAAGCTGAGTAGTCCGAAGATTCGCCCAGCACCGGGATCGACATCGAGGAATCGACCCTGACCGACGCTGACGTCCATGGTGCCGCGCAGGCGCTCTAGCGCGAATTGGTGCGGCGCTCCGGCCCAACTCGCGTTGAACTTTGCCAACGTCTGGCCACCATCGATGAGACCGTCGTAACCCAGGCCCGTGAGCATGCGGCCCAAATCCTCGCTGGTCATTTGGATGTCGAATTCCGATGAATCCACCAATCCGCTTTGGGTCCAGCGGCCGTTGGCGCGAATCTCCAGATCCGGACTCTTGGCCTCTACGCGTTCGATACGCAATCCGCCATCTTCCGGATACGCCTCGATACGTACTTCGCCCAGCGAGGCGGCGCCTACGCGCAACGATTTGGCGCGCAGGTGGAGCGTGGGTACCATCGCGGGCGACAGCGCCAAACGGCCGCCTCCGCCCGCATCCGGAATGCTGAGGCGCTCAAAATCGGCATCGACTACAGCCTGACCGTCTTGACGCCCAAACCGAATCTCGCCCTGCTGTTGCTCGCCTGAGACGCCCAAATTCCACACACCTGCCTGCTTCGACAACTTCAGCCGGTGTTGCTCTGCGCCGCTTCCCGCAAGCACGTCGAGATCTTGCAAGATCGGATCTTCATCTCCCGTCGAGCGCAATATCCACCCGGCCCAACCGGCGATATCGATCTGCGGCGCTGCGCCGCTCACTCGCAATCCGCGATGCGGCAAATTGGGTTGCCGTCTAGCACCGAACTGCAGTTCGCCAGCGAACGGCTGGCTTTCGTTGCCAACCCTCGCGAACAAACGGGCGCTATCGCCAAGCATCAATGTGAGCGGCGCGCCGCGCTGCGTCGGCAGCGGCACGGTCAAATCGAAACCGCGCTCGTCCGCGGCAGCTTTACCTATCGGTGCGGGAAAACCAACGGCGATACCCTGCAGATTAGACCGGTAGCGAATCACGGAATGCTCGGTCGACGAGCGTCCTATGGACACATCCACCGTAAACGGAGCGAGTCCCTGGGTTACATCGAGAATCGGGGTCAGCGCATCGTGATGACCGAACAAGGTTTGCAGAGACGTGGTGGCGGTGACGCCGATCTCGACCGCCAGTCGCGGATCGGGCGCGAATTCGCCCACAGCAATCTGCATTTCGGCCGGTTGTCCATCGATGCTCATGCGCAATTGATCGGCAGCGAAACCGCGATGAGTGAAATCGATACGCCCACGCAGATCGGCAAAATCCAGATGCCACTTAGCATCCTTGAATTGCAATCCCTCGGCCAGCGCGCTACCGCTTAACGTCGTCTTGCCCAGCTCTGCCTTCAACGGGATATCGATGCGCGCGCTGACTTTCGAGGGCCCCGCAAGCGCCATCCCGAACATCACTTCACCATGTTCGCGCTTTAGCGGACTGGCCTCAAGGAACTTGAGCCAATCGCCGCCATCGCCGCTCGCCGCCAGATCGAGCGCCAGTATCGGCAACTTCAGGTCTGGGAGGGAACCGGTACCCGATACGCGAGCGTCGAAGACTCGAGCTTGCAGAGCGTTGACCACCATCGTGTTGTCGATAAAGGACACATCGGCGCTTTCGATATGCGCCGCAGGCCATTCGTCGTGATAATGAAGCGGCGCATCGTAGGCAGCGAAGCTTGCTTCGAATCGACCCTCATGCGCGCGAAACGGCCAATCTGCAAAAGCCCCGCGGAAGACGACCCGACCATCTTTGACCTGGCCGGTGCTAAGTGCGCGATTCAACCACGCCACGGTCTTCGGCGGCATTTTGTTCAGAATCCAGAACGCTGGCGCTGCCTCGATATCGCTTTCGGGAACATGCGCCCGAAGATCCAAACCGGGTCGCCCCAACTCGTCGCGCCACGACGAGCCGTTGGCGCGGATATCGAAGCCTTCGCCAGAAATGCGCAGCGCTGCGACTTCGGGGTCGGCGCCGCGATGCCAACCTGCCAGCAAATCGAGCCTTGGCGTCAACGGCGCGCCCAGCATCGGTGAGGCCATTGCCTCAACGGTATCGTCGAAGGTTCGAATCACGACGCCGCCAGCGTCGGCGGCGATGTCGCCGTCGAAGCCGCTCAGTGCGAATGCCTGGCCGCCAAATAGCCCGCGTCCACCGAAACCGTCCAGCACAGTGTGAAGTTGCCAGTCGGTTCCCAACTGGGCGCGCAGCCACGCGATCCGACCAGTCCCGCCGAGGCCGTACAAGCGAGCACGTATTTCTGGCGACAAGGCCGGCACCAGCAGTGCTGCATCCGCTAGCGCAGCGGCCGGCCAGCGCTCGGCGACCAGCGTTGTACGTCGTTCTGCAAATCGGACGCTGGCGAGGCTCTCCTGACCCAACGAACGGACCGTAAGGTCAGCGATCATCGCGCCATCGCGCCGTTCGAGTGCGATGGCGATGTCGCCATCGGGTACGCGAACGTGCGGCGCCAGAGCGCCGCCGTCTGTCCAGACAAAGGGCGGCGCGGTAAGGACCGCATCCCGGAGCGAGAACGCCGCGCGTCCGTCGTTCGTCGCCGTCGTCCACCAGCCCTCGCCATGTAGCGTGCCGCCGATGGCCGACAGCTCGAACGATTGCGTCAGGCCGTTGATGGCATGCAGCGGAAAGGCATCGGCCTGTATGTATGCCTCGCGCAAACCTTGATCCGTCGCGGCGATGACGACATGCAATTGACCTTCACCCGCGCGCTTCAGCAATCCACCGCGCCACGCCTGATCATCGCGTTCGAAACGAAGCTCGACCTGATCCAGCTGAAGCGTGCGTTCGCCCAGGTGCAGACGCACCGTACCGCCACTCACGCCGAACTGACCGATCTCCCTGAGTGCACGCAAATCTGCTGCGGCCTGCTGCATATCGACGCCGCGCAGACCGATCCGGCCGTCTTCGCGACGTTCCAAATCGACCTGTGCATCCACCAGAACGAATGACTCGATCAGCGGTCGATTCCGAAGCAACAAGGCGTAACTGTCGATGCCGATTCGTACCCGGCCAAGATTGATCGCCGCCTCCCCATGCTGCGGCGCGACTCTGACGCCGGAGGCATCGAGCCATGGACCGCGTCCGGCCCAAACGGCCGACACCTGGTCGATTTCCACGCGCTGACCCAGCGTAGCGCTCAGCCAGTTCGCAACGCGTTCAGGCGAACTCAACACCCAAGGCACGGTCAGCCGCGCTACTGCCTGCACGGTTGCCGCCAGAACGATGACCATCGCCAACGACAACAGCGCCAGGCGGCGCAAGCGGTGCCAACGTTTTGGCGCTGTCGGTATCACGGTGGGGCGTGCGGTTCCTGTGTTCGTGACGGGATTTTGGTGTGGCGTTGCTCGCACTTCCGCATTTGATTTCTGATCGACACGCAGGCGGTCGAGAACAACTCAGTCTGCTAACCGGAGATTGTTCGCACACGGATCGCGCCGGAAAGCGAATGGTCCATGGGCGGGACGAGCGCCTGCATCGCGGCCTGAGAAACCCACACAGTGCGCTTCTCAACAAACTGCAGTTACCAAGCCGCAGACGCTAAAGCACCACAACATCATATTGCTCGGGGGAATACTGCTCCTCCGGTTGGAAGCGTATCGGTTTACCGATGAACGCTTCCAGTTCGGCCAGCGCAGCCGATTCTTCGTCGACCACGCGCTGCACCACCGCTGGCGGCGCCAGAACCAGCACGCTGCGCGTTTCGAACTGGCGAACTGCGCGGGTGATTTCGCGAAAGATTTCGTAGCTGACGGTTTCCGCGCTTTTCACTCTACCGCGGCCGGCGCATGCCGCGCAGGGCTCGCAAAGCTGTCGCTCCAGGCTTTCGGTCGTGCGCTTGCGCGTCATTTCAACGAGGCCGAGCGGGCTCATGTCGTACACCGTACTCTTGGCATGATCGCGCGCCAGCGATTTTTCGAGCATGCGCAGCACTTGGCGTTTGTGCTCATCGTCGCTCATGTCGATGAAATCAAGAATGATGATGCCGCCCAAGTTTCGCAGCCGCAGTTGTCGCGCGATCGCCTGCGCCGCCTCAAGGTTGGTTTTGTATACGGTCTCTTCCAGGTTGCGATGGCCGACGAACCCGCCGGTATTGACGTCGATGGTCGTCATCGCCTCGGTCTGGTCGATAATCAAATAGCCGCCGGACTTGAGCGGCGATTCTTTACGCAGGGCGCGCTGGATCTCATCCTCGACGCCGTACAGATCGAATATCGGTCGCTCGCCAGGATAATGCTCAAGTCGTTCGGTGAACTCTGGGATGAACTCCTCGGTAAAGCGGATCGCGCGCTCCAGGGTCTCGCGCGAATCGATCCGTACCTTCTCGACATGCGGCTTCAGGAAGTCGCGAATCGCCTTGAGTGAGAGCGGCAGCTCCTCGTAAATCCGGTCGCCGACCTTCGCACCGCTCATCGCATCGACGATCGACAACCAGAGTCGGTCGAGAAAGGCCATGTCGGCTGCGAGCGGTTCGGTGGGCACACCTTCGGCATTGGTGCGCACAATGAACCCTTGGGTGCGTTCGCCAGCCTGCTGATGCAGCACATCCTTCAAGCGTGCGCGCTCGCTATCGTCCTCTATGCGCACCGACACTCCGAGCGTGCGCGCATACGGCAACAGAACCAGATAACGGGAAGGAATCGACAGGTGCGTGGTCAGCCGCGCACCTTTGCTGCCGATAGGATCCTTGACCACCTGTACGATGATTTCCTGGCCTTCGCGAATCAAATCTCCGATCGGCGGAATCGGTGCATTGCCGTTTTCGATGGGATCACCATCGTGCGGCAATCGCACTACGTCGTTGGCGTGCAGGAACGCTGTCCGGTCGAGGCCGATCTCCACAAACGCCGCCTGCATGCCGGGCATCACCCGCGAGACGCGTCCTTTGTAGATGTTGCCCACGTAGCCACGCTTGCGCGCACGCTCAACGTAAACCTCTTGCAGCATGCCGTTTTCGACAAGGGCCACACGTGTTTCGCGCGGCGTAACGTTGATCAAGATCTCTTCAGACAAGGCAGACGCCCAATGCTTGGAACTCGACCCGGCTTATAGCAGTGCCGCGCCAGCGGGATGAAGAGGCCTTGGTCCTCTGACGATCGCAGCGGGAAGCTATCGAGGGACCGCGCATTCTCGCTGGCCGCTTTGCGCCAACCCGGTTCGTGACAGACGCAACTGCGAAAGTCAGCCGTAGTCTGTGGGGAACCTGCGAATGGTCGCCGAGGTTATCCGCCTCAGCCGGAGCGCCCGCCAGACTCGCAGGCGCAAGAACAGGGCTTCGCCGAGTTGGCCCCTGAAATCGCCAGCGCAATGAAAACAACAGCAAGACAGGCGCTCAGTGCCTTTAGCCAGGGAAGCGGCAGGACGAAGGCCAAGACAAGCAACCAGAATCCGATTTCAAGGCACACCAGCAGACCGCCCTACCTCAGGCGATTCGCAGGCGATTCTGCTCCGCACGCTGCGCAAACTGCCTGGCTGCCAACTTCCCTCTCGCTACTAATCCTCATCATCGCCGCCCACCAACCGATACTTTCGCAGATAACCTCGCAACTGGTGATAGGTCAGCGACAAGGACTCTGCAGCTTTGCGCTGATTGAACTTGGCATGTTGCATGGCCGCTTGCAGCCATGCCACTTCGGTGTCTTCGATGGCTTGGCGGAAGTCCATGGGCAACGACGGAACCTGACTAGCAGCCGGTGCTGCGGCCGATGCGCCCGACGGGGCAGTGGCTGCCTTGCTTTGCGGACGCCACGGAGACTCGAAGGGATTGAACTGGATCTCGTCGATGGCCTCGTCCAGATCTTCGTGGCGATACACCGCGCGCTCGATGACGTTGCGCAGCTCGCGCACGTTGCCGGGCCAGGTGTGCGCCAGCAGTTTCTGGCGCGCGCTGGCGGTGAATCCGGCGAACAAGTCGCGTTTGAGTTCCTGGCTCATCTTGGTCGCGAAATGCTCGGCGAGCGGCAGGATGTCGTCGCTGCGAGCGCGCAGCGGCGGCAGCGTGATGACGTCGAACGCAAGGCGATCGAGCAAGTCTTCGCGAAAACGCCCCGCAGCGGCTTCACTTGGCAGGTCGAGATTGGTGGCGGCAATGATGCGCACATTGGTGCGGATGGTTTCGCGGCCGCCGACGCGTTCGAACTCGCCGTATTCGATGACGCGCAGGATTTTCTCTTGGATACGAAGCGATGCCGTGGCCAACTCATCGAGAAACAGCGTGCCCTCGTTGGCCATCTCGAAGCGTCCGAGATGGCGACGCGTTGCGCCCGTGAAGGAACCCGCTTCGTGCCCGAACAACTCGGTTTCGAGCAGCGATTCGGCCAGCGCCGCGCAATTGAGCTTGACCAGCGGGCGATCCCAGCGCTTGCTCAAATAATGCAGGCGCGCCGCAATCAGCTCCTTGCCGGTCCCGCGCTCGCCGATCACCAGCACCGGACGATCCAGGGGCGCGGCGCGCGAGACATGATCGAGGACAGCAGCGAAGCTGGGCGCGGCACCCAATAGCGACAGATCGTTTGGATCGCTTCCCGGCATCGGTATCGGAGTTCCCATTGAGTTCTGCGCAGTCTAAACCGGCCGTGCGCCTTGCCTGTACACGACCAATGGCACCCGCCCGCGCCGCAGCTCAGGCAGACTTAGCTTCTGCCAATTGCGCCGAGGCCCACTTGACCACGTCTTTGAGCGAATCTGCACTACCCGGCCTGCCGCTGGTTCACCGCGGCAAGGTTCGCGATGTGTACGCACTGCCGGAGCAGCGGTTGCTGCTGGTCGCCACCGATCGCCTGAGCGCGTTCGATGTGATCTTGCCCGATCCCATTCCCGGCAAGGGCGAACTGCTGACACAGTTGTCGAACTTCTGGTTCGCCAAGACCGCGCACTTGTGCGCTAACCATCTGACCGGCATCGATCCGGTGTCGGTGCTGCCCTCGCCAGTCGATCCCGTGCAATTCGCGCAGCGCAGCGTCGTGGCCATGCGCTTAAAACCGGTGCCGATCGAGGCGATCGCGCGCGGATTCCTGATCGGGTCAGGTTTCAAGGAGTATTTGGCCAAAGGCAGCATCAGCGGCATAGCGCTCGAGGCCGGATTGCCTTTGGCAGCCGAGTTGCCTGAGCCCATATTTACGCCCTCGACCAAAGCTGCGGTGGGCGATCACGACGAGAACATCAGCTTCGACCGAGTCGTGGCTGCCATCGGCGGTGCGTTGGCTGAGCAGGTGCGAGCGGCGACGCTGTCGCTGTACCGCTACGCGCGTGCGTACGCGGCGGAACGAGGCATCTTGATCGCCGATACCAAATTTGAGTTCGGACTCGATGAAAATGGCCAATTGCGCGTGATGGATGAGATGCTGACGCCGGATTCGTCGCGATTCTGGGAAGCCAGCGGCTGGCAGCCTGGGCGCAATCCACCGTCGTTCGACAAGCAGTTCGTGCGCGATTATCTGGAAACACTGGATTGGGACAAGCGCCCGCCAGCGCCGCACCTGCCTGCGAGCGTGATCGAAGGCACCCGGGCGCGTTATGCCGAGGCGCTTGCGCGACTGACCGCATGAGCCTGTCCGCCGAGCGCCTGCGCGCGCTGACCGCCTTCGCAGCAACGCACCTCGGCGCCCTCGACTATGCGCCGACAGCGGCTTCATCGGATGCCAGTTTTCGTAGCTATTGGCGCGTGGCCAGCGGCGGGCGGTCGGCGATCGTGATGAACGCGCCGCCGGATAAGGAAGACACGCGACCGTTTGTCGATATCGCCGAGCGCCTGCTGGGTGCCGGCCTAAGGGCGCCGCGCATCGCTGCTGTCGATGCCGCGCAGGGCTTTCTGCTGCTGGAGGACTTCGGGTCGGCGACGCTCTTGCCGGCATTGACGGAAACCAGCGTCGACCAGCATTACGGCACGGCGCTCGACGATTTGCTGCGCATGCAGCGCACCGATACGCGCTCGCTACCGAACTACGATTCCGCGCTGTTGGTGGCGGAAATGGAGCTGTTCGAAACCTGGTTTCTGCGCCGTCATCTTGGCTTGGAGCTTTCGTGCGACGATACCGATCGCATCGAGGCCTGCATGTCGCGGCTGGTTGCGAGTGCGCTTGAGCAACCGCAGGTGTTCGTGCATCGCGACTACCACTCGCGCAATCTGATGCTGCTTGACGATAACGCTTTGGGCGTCATCGATTTCCAGGACGCCGTGCTCGGTCCGATCACTTACGATCTGGTTTCGCTGCTCAAGGACTGCTACATCCAGTGGCCGCTGCCGCGCGTGTATGGCTGGGCCGAAAGCTTTCGACAAAATGCGATGGCCGCGGGCTTGGTGGCCGTGGGCCCAACGCGCTGGCGCCGCTGGTTCGACTGGATGGGCCTGCAGCGTCACCTTAAGGTGCTCGGAATCTTTGCGCGACTACACTATCGAGACGGCAAATCTGGATATTTGTCGGACTTGCCGCTGGTGCTCGACTACACGCTCGGCGTTTGTGAGCGCTATGGCGAGCTTGCGGATTTCGGCCAGTGGTTGGAGACGCTCACGGCCGCTGCGCGATCGAGATTGACGGATCCTGGATAGTGGCCGATGCGGCTGTTCAAAACACCCGAGCACGAATGCAGCTACTACCCCGAACGGCGGGCGGTCATGAGCGTGCTCGATCCGCACGATCCGACGCTGCCCGAACGCTACGGCGCTGCGCTCGCGCATGGCTTCCGGCGGACCGGCGGGATGCTCTACAAACCGATGTGCAGCGCCTGCCGGGCGTGCGTGGCGACGCGCCTGACGGTGACCGATTTTCGGCCAAGCCGAAGTCAGCGGCGTACGTGGCAGCGCAATCGCGACGTCCAAGCGAGCTGGCAGCCGCCGCTGCCGGCTGAGGAGCACCGCACCCTCTATCGCAATTACGTGCAGGCGCGTCATGGTGGCGAAGAGGCTGAGCGCGATCCCTTCGAGAGCCTGACTGCGCCGTTCCCGACCACGCTGTTTCTGGAACTGCGGCTGGAGGAACGACTGGTTGGCCTGGCGATTACCGACCGGGTAAGCGACGGCCTGTCTGCGGTCTACACCGCATACGACACGACGCTCACCGAACGCGGCCTGGGTACGCTGGCGATACTGCATCAAATGGCCTACGCGCGGGCGGAAGGTTTGCAGTTCTTGTACCTGGGGTTCTGGCTCGATCAGCATCCGCAAATGGATTACAAGCGCCGTTTTGTTCCTCAAGAACGCTTGATTGGGGGGCGGTGGTTGTTGACCGGAAACGAGACGCCGAACAAAGGAAGTGCCTGATGTCGGATTGAGATACGGCCCATATCCACAAGCCACGAACCCTGCCGCGAGCGGCGACTCGCGATGTCACCAGCCCTCCGCCGTCAGACCCGCCCCTACAGCTCCCGCACTACGCGAAAGCCGACGCGTCCACTCCCGGCATTGCCGAGCGCACTGGCGCGCCAGGCGCTGCGAACTTGCGCCGGAGCCGATCCCCACGAACCGCCGCGAATGACGCGCAGATCGCAGCCCGGGTTGATCCACGCCACCGGCGAGTCCGGCGCGCGTCGATAATCGTCGTGCCAACAGTCTTCGACCCATTCCGACACATTGCCGTCCATGTCGTAGAGGCGAAACGCATTGGCGAGGAAGCTACGCACCGGCGCCGGGCCCCAGAATCCGTCGTCGTAGTTGGCGAAGCCTTGTGTCCAGCGCCGCCCTTGCGCGGACTGATCGGCCGCACCCGCGAAGTTTCCGACTACACCAGCCGGATCGCCATCTCCCCAGGCGTAGCGCGTTGCTGTGCCTGCGCGCAATGCGTACTCGAATTCGGCCTCGCTCGGCAGTCGATAGCGTTTACCGCTGGCTTGAGACAGCCAGGCAACGTAAGCGGCCGCGTCGTCATGGCTCACATGCACCACTGGGTCGCCATCGCGAGCGCGCTTGCCCGTGTAGCTACGGCGCCAAGAGACGCGACGCATCTTGATCATCCGACCGGTCTTTTCTTCGTACGCGGCCGATGCGCCGCTGCGTTCGGCATCGGTGACGTGCTGGGTAGCCTCGATGAAAGCGCGGAATTCCGCCACAGTGATTTCGTTGCGGGCTAACGCAAAGCCGCGCTCGAAGGCGATCTCGCGTTGCGGTCCTTCGTTTGCGTCGCGCCCGACTTCGCTCTCCGGAGAACCCATCATGAACCGGCCAACGGGAATCACCACTAATCGGGGGCCGTCGTTGCCATTGGACAGCTTGTCGGCGAAGCGCTCGCCCGGCGCAAAACCGCCGTACAGGCGCACATTCACGATCTTGCTTTCCATTTCGCGCACTTGTGTGGCATCGACGAATTGCTTGAGCACAGCGATGGCCTGCTGCGCCGCTTGTGCATCATTCCTGGCCAACGCGTCCTTGAATCGCGTCAACTGATCGGCCTCGGTCTGAGCGCGAAAAGCACGCACCTGTGCGCGTGCATCGGCCACCGCGGAAGTGTCGGTCTGGATGGCGTCGGCCTGATCCAAAGCCTCGGCGGCACGCTCGAACTTCAGTGCGAAGGACTGATCGAGCGCGCGCTCGATCAAGCGCCGCTGTACATCGCCTAGTCCTTTGAGTGCGCGAGCGTTGGCCGGATCGATCGCGAGCGCTGCGCGGAAGCGCTCGGTGGCGCTGGCGAATGCGCGAGGACCTGCACCTTCGCGGGTCAGCTGGCGTTCGCCGCGCGCCAGTTGCTCGAGCAGTTCGCGAGTACGCTGGCGCGATTGATCGACAGCATCCAGTAGTTTTTTGTCGGCAATCGCCTGACCGAGCGCGGAAGCCTGATCGGCCACCGGCAGCAGGTTTTCAGGCAACACCGGCACGCCGACCTGCTTTAGCTCCTCCAGCGCCTTGACCAACACCGCCCGCGCTTCCTGGTTCTCCGGATCGGCCGCCAGCACGCGCGCCGCCAGCGCCATGGCGCTTGAGCCCTTGGGTTCCAGCAAGCGGCCCTCGCGCTGCTGCTCGGTCATTACCTCGATGAGCGCCGCGACATCTTCGTCCTCGACGTCCGGCGTAGCCGCAACAACCTCGGTGACGACCGCATCGTCGTCGTCGAGCGCATCTTCTTCCTCGTCGATTTCCGCCTGCGGCGAATCGACAACAGCCATCGGCTCGCCCACGGGTGCCGAGTCGACCGCTGGCGTCAACTCGGTGTCGCTGCGCTGCGCACGCTTCCAGCCGATCGCCGCGCTGCCGAGAATGATCAGCATCGCGAGCACGAAACTGACGAATGAGCGATGCTTCTCACTCACGCGCGGACGGCCTGGACCCGGACAAGGCGCTAATCATGAGGATTTGCATTGACGGCGCCTAGTCCCATCCGCTGGATCGATCGACCAGAGATCGCGATTGCGTTCATCGACTCCTTGCCTGACGCACCGATCGCACTCGACACCGAGTTTATGCGCACGCAAACCTACTATGCCGAGCTTGCGCTGGTGCAGGTTCAATGCGGCGACGCATTGGCGCTGATCGACCCTTGCGCCCCCGGCGTTGTCCAGGTTCTGGGGCCGTTGCTGGCGAACGCGCGCGACAAGATCCTGCATAGCGCCAGCGAAGATCTCGAGGTGCTTCTACGTGCCCTCGGCGCTGTGCCCGCGCCGCTCTTCGACACGCAAATTGCCGCCACGCTGTGCGGCGCAGCGTTGCCGCCGAGCTATCAGAAGCTGGTGGCCAGCGAGCTCGGCGTCGAACTGCCCAAAGGCGCCACGCGCAGCGATTGGCTGCAGCGCCCGCTCAGCGAGGAGCAGATGCACTATGCGGCCGACGATGTGCGCTACCTGCCCGCATTGCATGCACGGTTGTTTGCGCGCCTGTCGGAACTGGGTCGATTACCATGGCTCTATGAAGAGGGCGAACGTGCGGCGACGAAGGCACGAGATGTAGACGCTAATCCACACCTGAAGGTGCGCTCTGCGGAACGCCTCACAGCGGCGCAGCAGCAACGGTTGTGGCGCTTGCTCACTTGGCGCGAACGCGAGGCGCGCGCGCGCAACCGGCCGCGAACGTGGATTCTCGACAACGCCATCGCGCAGCGCGTGGCGCTGCTCGACAAGCCTTCGCCGCAGGCTTTAGCCAGCGCCTGCACCATCGATGGTCGGGCGCAACCGCGCCTGGCGGAGAAACTCGAACGCATCGTGATGGCAGCGCCAGCCGAGGACGAACTGGTCATTCCTTTGGCCAGCGAGCTCAACGATAGCGAGAAAGCCAGAGCCCGCGAAATCAAGACGCTCGTCGACACGCGCGCCGGCGCGCTCGGAATTAGCGCCGACTTTCTGCTGCCACGCCGCGGCATTGAACACTGGGCACGGGAAGGCGAGCTACCGTCGGATCTGCGCGGCTGGCGGAGCGAGGTGCTGGCGTAACGAAGCTCAAGCAGGCCGACACTCCACCAAAGATGCGCCGACTCGCGCGGAGCTATCTCTGCGCGGGCCAGACCTGCTTTGAAACCGGGCCGAATCTGGGCACGAGCGACGTTCGAAACCCAGCTCAGAAAATGCCAGCGGAGATCAGAACCGCTTGCGCACCTTGACCAAGAACTGATCGCTATCGCGTAACGACAGTGCGTCGGTCAGGAGATCGTCGAAGTCCTCTCGGCGCCCGGTCTCGGCGAAACCGCCGCGGCCATAGACCACGTAGATGTCCGACTGCGGCGCAAACTCGTAGCGATAGCGCAACTGCAGTCCGAAGTTGTTGACGCTGAAATCCTCGATCGCATCGCCACTCAAACGCGGCACGCCGAAGCGATCGACGCGCACGGCGCGCGCGTTCTCGGCGGCGATCGCCAACCACTGCAATTTGACGCGCAACTCGTGCTTGGGCTTGGGAAACCAATTGGCGTTAAGTCCACTGGTGACCAATTGCCGCTCGAAGCGGCCCAGCAGGTTCTCGCGCTGCCAGATCAGCCAATCGTTGCTGTCCCTCAAGTACAAGTAGCCATCCAAAGACAACTGCTGGCTCGCCGTATAGGTACCGCCCGCGCCAATCTCGAATGCCCGCCCGCCCAGGCCTTCTTCGGGTGCACTGGCGCTCAGCTCGAACTGCCAGCGCTCGAAGCGCGGCGAGTCGTACTCGACGTAATACGATTGGCGAAAGGGTATAGCGGTATTGCCGTTGCCGCGGGTAATCAAGTCGTTGACGCCGCTGGTCTCCAGGAAGGCATTCACCATTAGCGAGGCGCCGCTCTTGTATTGCCATGTTCGATCAAGGATGAACGCGCCCGGTAAACGCTCTCCGCTATCGTTGGTGCGCCACTGCCACTCGCCGCGCCAGCTCGCGCCGCGCAATGTCTCGTGTTTCAGCGTCTGCTGATACTCCACGGTCCATTCGATTTCATTGAGGCTGGCGCGACGCTGAAAACCCATATCGTTGAAGTTCAGTTCGCGATCGAAGTGCGTCAACTCCCATTCCTGGCGGAACGCCGGACTCGGGGTGTAGTCGATGCGCGCCCAAATGCCCGTTCCGTTACTGCCATCCTGCACGTCGATATCGGAGGTCAACCATTGCCCGGTCACTTGCCATCGATCGTTCGCACGCCAGGTGCCGTCGACAGCGTGCACGGTTGCCTGGCGATCGAGAAAGGGCCTGTCGACCCATGTGCCCAGATAACCAATGCTCAGTTGCTCGCCCGTTCGAACCAGACGCTGCGCATAGAACAGACTGCCGAGGTCATCCGCGTAGTCGGCCTCTTGCGCAATCAACGCACCGTAGTCCAAGCCCAAGGCGGTGCCGTTGGCTTTGATCGCCGCGTCGATGTCGTTCGCCAGCCCAGAACCATCGTCGCGCGGCCCACCGATGCGCCGCGTGTAAATCAGTAGACCATTGTCTGGCGTGCGCAGATCGAACACGCCTTGATTCTCGGTAAAGAACGGCCGACGGTCGGAGAAGAACGCTTCGATGGCATCAAAGTTGACGACCAGCTCGTCGGCCTCTACTTGGCCGAAATCTGGCGCCAACGCAGCCGTGAGTTGGAAGTCGCCGCTCGGCTTCCAGTAAAGATCGGCGCCAGCATTAAACTCCTGGCGGTCGGTTTTCAGATCCGCCGATACCGTTGCGTAAGGAAAGACGCGAAACAACGATTGCTGATACTGATCGATCTCGATGCGCGCGAATTCGGACACATAGCGCGGACGCATGAAGCTCGCCGCCGGAAAGCCGCTGCGTTCGGTCTTCGCGCCAAGCACGCGATCGAACATCAGCGCAATGGTGCGCCGCGGCGCATCGCTGTTCTTCATGGCGGCGACGGTCCACGGCAGCAACATCTCCGCGCTCCAATAGTCTTCGCCTTCGAAGGCCGCGTGTTTCCAATCGCCATCCCAATCGGTGCTGAACTGGTTCTCGTTGGTGATCGTCGCGTCTTGAATGGAGCCGGCGATCGATATCGTGAAGTTGAACGCAACTTCGCCATCGGCGTTGAAGTCGATGAAGGCATTCACGCGATCGCCCGGCATATCCGCGTCCCGCGCGGTGAATTCGCGCTGTCGCGGCACCGCGGCCGGCTGTTCGTTCCAGAATCCGATGGCGATGCCTTCCGGCAGAGCGAGTACTCGAACCTTGGTGGAATACGAAGGCGCCGCTCGAGTGAAAGGCTCTACGATGACGAAATCGTCGAAGACCTGCGCATTTTGCCAGGCGGATTCGTCCAGCTTGCCGTCGACAACCAATACGCTCGCAGTTTGTTCTTGCGCTGTCGCCAGCACCGGTAGTGCCAGCCAAATCGCCATCAATAAAGACTTCAAGTTCCCTTCTCCGTAGCAGCGCGACGTGTGGCGCTTAACGGCATCTGACGCGGCTGCGAGCATTTTGGTTTGCATCGTGCGCGCTGCGACATCGAATTGCGCGCGTAGGGCGCGGCAACAACTGGGAGAGCAAAAAATCGCATGCGACCGCTGGGCGTGAACGGGCCGCCGAGTCTAGATGCGCACAGCCACCGAACGGGGTGCCAGAAGTCGTGGGTCACGCCGAACGGTTGTCAGAGTCGGACCAGGCGTTGCGGGTTGCAAGCCGATGGCAGCCGCTCATCCCCGCAAAAGCAAGGATGAATAGACGGCAACTTGCAGCCAAAGCTTCGCGATCGTCAGTCTGCGACGCCCGCGCTCGCAACCGCTTCTACCGAAGCGATTACTTCAAGTCCGCTGCGAAGCGCTTTTTGAACTTGGCCACTTTCGGAGCGATGACGAGGCTGCAATAGGGCTGCTCGCCGTTCAATTCGAAGTACTGCTGGTGATAATCCTCGGCCGGATAGAACACGGTCAGCGGCTGCACTTCGGTCACCAGCGGTCCGCGCCATTCGCCGCTGGCAGCGGTAGCGGCGATGGCCTTCTCGATAGCTGCCTTCTGCTCATCGTTGCTGAAAAAAGCGATGGACCGATACTGCGGCCCGACATCGTTGCCCTGACGATTCAACGTCGTCGGATCGTGGATAGTGAAGAACACTTCGAGCAGTTTGTCGCGCGAGATGATGGCCGGATCGAAAGTCACTTCCACCACCTCAGCGTGGCCTGTTTTGCCACCGGTCACTTGCTTGTAGGTTGGATTTGCGACCGCGCCGCCAGCGTATCCAGAGACGGCCGATTCGACGCCCTTCAGTTCTTCATACACCGCCTCAAGGCACCAGAAGCAGCCGCCGCCGAGGACCAGTTTTTCTTTGTTTTGCGCCATGAGGGTTTCCGAGGTAAGGGCAAAGAGAAGAAGCAGCAGAACACGCATGATGGGTTTCCAAGAAAGAGGATTGGGGACGAACCTAACGAATCAAGAGTCAAACTCGCGAGAACCTGGGCAACTGCACTGGCGAGGCGTTGCCATTACGCCGCATTCACGTTGCAGCGGCCACCGATCAATCGACCTGTCGCAATGGACCGTCTTTCCGGCCAAAGCATTTCACGCCCCCGCTATGCTGTGTTGCATCGACATCGATGGATGGTTCTATGAAAGTCCTGGTGATTGGCAATGGTGGTCGCGAGCACGCGCTGGCCTGGCGGATACGCCAGTCGCCCCAAGTGCGCGAGGTGCTGGTCGCACCGGGAAACGCAGGCACGGCCTTCGAACCCGGCATGCGCAATGCGCCAGTGGCGGCGACGGATATCGATGGCCTGCTGGCACTGGCCCGGCAAGAGCGTGTCGATCTGACCGTGGTCGGGCCAGAGGCACCGCTGTCGCTGGGCATCGTCGATCGATTTCAGGCGTCAGGATTGCGTTGCTTCGGCCCCACGCAAGCTGCAGCGCAATTGGAGGCCTCGAAGGCCTTCACCAAAGCCTTTCTGGAACGCCATCGGATACCCACGGCGCAGTACCGCGTGTTCACCGACCTCGATTCCGCCAAAGCCTACGTGCGCGATCGCGGCGCGCCGATTGTGGTCAAAGCCGATGGACTGGCGGCCGGCAAAGGCGTGGTCGTGGCACAGTCGGTGGCTGAAGCCGAATCGGCTTTAGATGCGATGTTGGGCGGGGATTCGCTGGGCGCCGCCGGGCATCGCGTCGTAATCGAGGACTTTCTGGTGGGCGAAGAAGCCAGCTACATCGTCATCGCGGACGGCACCAACTACATCGCGCTGGCGACCTCGCAAGACCACAAGCGCCGCGACGACGGCGATCTCGGACCGAACACCGGCGGCATGGGCGCGTACTCGCCAGCACCCGTGGTCACCGATGCCGTCGACGCCCAGGTGCGCCGCGAAATCATCGAACCTACGCTGGCTGCGATGCGCGCCGAAGGGCATCCGTTCGTTGGTTTTTTGTATGCGGGACTGATGATTCATCAAGGCCGCGCTTCAGTGCTCGAATACAACGTACGCTGCGGCGATCCAGAAACGCAGCCCATCATGCTGCGTCTGAAAAGCGATGTGATCGAACTGTACCAGGCAGCTATCGACGGACGCCTCGGTCAAGTCACGTGCGCCTGGGATCCACGCAGCGCGGTGGGCGTGGTACTCGCTGCGGAAGGTTATCCTGGCCCGGTGCGCAAAGGCGATCCCATCGGTGGCTTGTCGGTGACGCAGTTGCCGGAGGTCAAGGTCTTCCACGCCGGAACCCGGCTCCGCGATGGCGTGGCCACAACCGACGGCGGTCGCGTACTCACCGTTTGCGCGCTGGGCGACACGCTACTGGCGGCCCGCAGGCTCGCCTATCAGCGCGTCGAATCGATCCAATGGCCGGGGATGTTCTGTCGGCGGGACATTGGGGTGCGGGGGCTGGGTTGAGGGTTCCCTTCCCTCGCGACGGGCGATGCTTCAGCTAATGCTTTTTCTGGGAAGCATCCCATGAGTTCTGCAGCTCAGCGCAGTAGTCCAGAAATGAATTTTTCGTCAGACGAACATTCTGCACACGGCACTTTCTCGAATAATGCTCAACAGTTTTTCGGATGTACGCGCGTTCCGAGTCTGATTGGGAAAACATACTGATGGCCGACCATTGCGAATCTTTTTCCAGTGATTCCAGCGTCCATGGCGGTATTCCACCGATATCGGACTCTGGAAACCTGCTCGGGTCCAACATCGAGTTTGCGATACGACATATTGCCCGGCTGAATTGATATCCAGCGCAGGGCTCGATTTCTCCATTTTCGTGTTGGAAATCCGCATAGAGTCCGTTTTCAGAAAAAACGCACTTCAGGAGATTCATTGCGGGATCGAGCAACTCCTCGACCAGCGAGTCGCCTTGCCCACCGTAGGCCCATCCGAGAACGCCAGCATCGTTTAGCGACAAGAATCGATCAAGAAGCGGCGATTGGAGCAACTGCTCCTGATTCAACAAACGGTTGAATAGATCATCAACGTGACTGGAGAAGGCATTCGAGTCACCCATGCTCAATTCGCTGACGATCGCTACGCCAGGATCAACGAAGCATGCGACTCGAGAAGCACAGGATAATAAAAATGCTCGGCGCTCCAGAACCTCCAATCTTTCGGTAAAGAACCGAATGGAAATATCTTCCGGAAAAACCGGCGCGGGCCGATGGCTTGCCCACTGCCAATACTCGGTTACGAGCCTTTCAACTTCCTCTTCGCCAGACGCAGATGTCACAGCCATCACTTAATCCTCTCTGGAACCCTTCCCCTCGCCCGCCCGAAATGCCCGCGCCAGCAACATGCCGCTGACGGGCGCGGTGATGACCAGGAACACGGAGATCAGCAACTCGCGAATCGGCCATAACCCATCGCGCCAGAATCCCACGAGCATCGAAGCGATCAGGATGCAGCCAACGCCGAGCGTGGTGGCTTTAGTCGGCCCGTGTAATCGGCGAAGGAAGTCCGGCAACTTGTAAAGGCCGAGGCTGCCGACAAACGCAAAACCGGCACCGGTGAGCAGCAGTGTCGCGACCATGATGTCGAGCCAAAGAGGCCATGCGTTCATTCAATCGGTCCCCCGCGTTCGATGCTGCGCGCAAATGCCACTGTGCCGACAAAACCCAGCAGCGCGATGATCAGCGCCGCTTCGAAGTAAACGCGCGTCGCGAACACGATCTCCAGCAAAAACAGGCCGGCGACGGTCAGCACGTAAAGTGTGTCCAGTGCGAGCACGCGATCGAGGGCATGGGGGCCGCGAAACAGGCGCAACGCGGTTAACAGGACAGCCAGCAGCAGCAATGCGACGACCACCGGCAGAACCATTGTTGTGATCATCGCGGCTCCTCGAAGATCGCGATCAGCGCGCGCTCGTAGCGTTGTTTGATCTCGGCGATCGTTGCAGCTTCGTCAGGCAGGTCAAGCGAATGCACCAGCAACCGTGTGCGCTCCGAGTTGAACGCCACGGACAGGGTGCCGGGCGTCATCGTGATCATGCCCGCCAGCAAAACACGGACGAGTTCCGACTCGGCGTCGATGGGCACATGAAAAAACGCCGTACGCAATCGCGAAATCGGACCCAGGATCAAGCGCGCGACGGTGATGTTGGCGAGCACGATATCGAGCACAAAAATGAGCAGCAGCCGAATGGCGGCAGTCCAACGGCGCACGCGCGGCAAGGTCGGCAGTAGTGGATGCACCAGCGCAGGCAATGCCCAGGCGAACAACGCTCCCAGCAGCCAGTGCGCCGGATGCACGCTGTGATTGAGGGCCAGCCAACTCAACAGCAACGCCAGACTTAACAACGGATGCGGCAATCCCCATCTCATGGCGCGATCTCCGGTCGCGGCTTGACCTCGGCTGCGCGCGTCGCGGCGATCAACGCATCGCGATCGTGCAGTTGCGCAGCGGTGCTTTGCGCGAAGCGCTGCAGTGGATCGGCATTGATCGCCAACGCAGCGATAGCCGCGACAAGCACCAGCGGCATGGCCAGATCGATTGGCGAGAAATCCCGTCGTGGATTGCCTTCTGCACGGTGCCACAGCAACTGGCTGAAGGCGTGCGCGAGCGCCAGCAACATCAGGAAACCCGATGCCAGAACCACCAGCCAGACGATCACCGTCCGTGGCGCGTCGATGGCCGCTCCCAGCAACAGCGCCTTGGCAAGAAAACCGGGCGATGGCGGCAGCGCGGCGGCGGCGATCATGGCAACGAAGGCCAGCGGGGCGACAAAGCGCGCATGCGCCATCGCACCACCGCCCGCCAGAGCATCGCCGCCCACGCGCGCGCGCCGAAACGCATCGACGAGCAAGAACAGCAAGGCACCGAGCAACGTGGATTGAACGAGGTAATTGATCGCCGCGGCCGTGGCGGCCTCGGTACCTAGCGCAAAGCCGATCATCAAGGTGCCCGCCGAGGCGATGGTCCACTGCGCGCAGATTCGCGCGAACGTAGGCGCCACCAGGGCGCCGATGGCCGCTGCAAACAACGTCAGCAAGCCCAGCGGCAACACCCAAATCCAGGCAGAGTCTGGAAACACCAGCGTAAAGACGCGAACGATGGCGTACACACCCACTTTGGTCATGATCGCGAACAACAGCGCTGCGGCGGCGGGCGCGGCGCCGTATGTGCCGGGCAGCCAGAAATACAACGGCAACAGTGCGGCCTTGATCGCAAACACGATCAATAGCAATAGCGCGGCAGCGTTCGCCAAAGCCTGCTGCTCGGGCGGCATCGCAGCGACTTTTACTGCCACGTCCGCCATGTTCAGTGTACCCACGACGCCAAACAGCAAACCAAGCCCAATCAGGAACAAGGCCGATGCGAGCAGGTTGAACACGACGTATTTCAGGCCAGCGCGCAATCGCTCTTTGTTCGCGCCATGTAACAGCAAACCGTATGAAGCGATCAGCAGCACCTCGAACCAGACGAACAGATTGAACAGGTCGCCGGTCAGGAACGCACCGTACAACCCGAGCAGCTGGAATTGCAGCAGCGCATGGAAATGCGGCGCCTCGCGGTCCGCGCCGCGCGCAGCGTAAACGCTGGCAACGACACCGAGAATTGCGGTCAGCACCAGCAGCAGTGCTGAGAAACGATCCATCGCCAGCACGATGCCGACGTCCGACGGCCAGTTTCCGATCAGCGATATCTGCACCGCACCGGTGTTCGCCTGCGCGAGCAATTCGATCGCCAGCAGCAGCCCGGCGGCGCACGCCACTGCGCTGGCGACACGCTGAATTGAGAGGCCGAAGCGCTCCAGCAACAGCAGCGAAGCGCCAGCTGCGAGCGGCAATATCAACGCCCAGGCGATCAAGCATCACCTCGGTCGATGCGGTCGTCGCCTTCCAGCGCGTGTGACTTGAGCGCCATCGCGACCAGCAGCGCCGTCATCGCAAAACTGATGACGATCGCCGTCAGCACCAGTGCCTGCGGCAGCGGATCGGTGTAATGCGCCAGGTCCAGCGGACGGGCGTCGATGATCGGTGCGCGATTGACCAGCAACCGACCCATCGCGAAGATCAGTACGTTCACTGCGTAGGACAATAGCGTCAGCCCGAGGATCACGTCGAAGGTGCGCCGCTTCAGGCACAGGAAGATGCCGGCAGCGGTGAGCGTGGCGATGGTCAGGGCGGCTAAGAGATGCATTTGTGGTTCTTGTTTGTTGGTTCTCGGTTGTTTGCGCGCCTACCGCTCATCTCGCTGCCGAGCTATCGCCAGGAACATCAGCGACGTCCCCGCCGTAACCACCAGATACACGGCCAGATCGAACAAGAACACACTCGCAAGCGGCACTTTTTCTAGCACCGGCAGTTTCCAATACTGGTAGTAACTGGTGAGTAACGGATAGTCGACCCACATCGCTGCCGCACCGGTGGCCGCAGCCAGCAGCAGACCAAGCGCTATGACCACAATCCATGGCCGCGGCGCCCAGAGCGCGCCCCGACCCTGCGCCATCGCGCTGAAGCCGAAGGCCCCGGCGGCCACGAGGCCGGCGATAAAGCCGCCGCCCGGCTGGTTGTGGCCGCGAATGAAAAGATACAACGAGACCAGCAATGCGAACGGCAATAGCAAACCGGCGGCGAGACGCAAGATCAACGGCTGGCTCAACTCCGAGACCGGTGCCACATCGCGATCCCGCGGGCGCGCGAGCAGCGCGTGAATGATCAGCGCAGCAATTGCAAACACGGTCATCTCGCCTAAGGTATCGAGGCCGCGAAAGTCCACGATGATGACGTTGACGGCATTCGTCCCGCCGGCACCGGGCACAGCGTTTTCGAGAAAGAACTGCGATACGCTTTGCCCAGGAAAACTGAGCACCGCGTAACACAGAACGCCGATACCCAGGCCGCCGGCAATGGCAATGACGGCGTGGCGAATACTGCTGCTGCTCGTGCTGTCGTCGCGCGGCGTCGCGCGCGGCAAATGCCGCAGCGCCAGCAAGAGCAGCAGCGCGCTGGCGACTTCGACCAGCAACTGCGTTAGCGCCAGATCGGGTGCCGACAACAGTATGAACCCTAAGCACACCCAAAGTCCGATGCCCCCCACGAGCGCTAAGGCCACCATCCGGTCACGGTAGTGACGCATCAGTAGCGCCGACAACGCCAGCAGCATCGCCATCAGAAACCACCCCAACGGCGTTGCCTCACTGACCAGCCCACCCGTCGACCACTGGCCGATCCACCAGGGCGAACTTGCCAGCGCTATCGACAACAGCGCCCAAAGCGCAGTGTTGCGCGACAGCTTTTCCTTGCCCACTAGGCGCGACAGGCGCGAGGAAGCAGACAGCAGTCCGACCAGCTTGGCCTCGTATAAGGAGCGCGCAATGGGCCGGGGATCGAGCGTATGCAGATTGACGATGCGCCCCAGCACAAAGTACAGCGCCAGGCCGCCAGCGAGCGCGATCACGCTCATCAGCAGCGGCAGATTGAAGCCGTGCCAGATCGCCAAGCTGTAATAGGGCAGCTCGGTGCCCGCTGCAGCGCGCGCCGCGACATCGAGAATATCGGCGATGGTCAACGCCGGGAATGTGCCCACCAGAACACACAGCACCACCAGGATCTCGACCGGTACCTTCATAAACCGCGGCGGCTCATGCGGCGTCTTCGGCGACTCGCACAGCGCCGTACCGAAAAACACGTCGTGAACGAAACGCGTCGAATACGCAACGGCGAAGATGCCGGCGAGCACCGCGCCGATTGGAACGGCCCACTCGAACAGCGCGTGGCTATCAAGCGCCAGGGTTTCGGCGAAGAACATCTCCTTCGACAAAAAGCCGTTCAATAGTGGCACGCCCGCCATGGCCGATGACGCCACGATGGCCAGCGCGCCGGTCCATGGCATGTGCTTCATCAAACCTTTGAGCTGACGCATATCGCGCGTACCGCTCTCATGGTCGATGATGCCGGCGGCCATGAACAGCGAGGCCTTGAAAGTGGCGTGATTGATCATGTGAAACACCGCTGCGACCACGGTCAGCGGCGTCTCCAGCCCCAGCAACAGTGTAATCAGACCCAAGTGCGAAATCGTCGAATAGGCCAGCAAGCCCTTAAGGTCGTGCTGGAAGATCGCTATGTACGCACCTATCACCAAGGTGATGAGACCCACGCTGGTGACGGCGACGAACCACTCCTCGGTCCCCGCAAGTGCCGGGTACAAGCGCGCCAATAGGAACACGCCTGCCTTCACCATCGTCGCCGAATGCAAGAAAGCCGACACCGGCGTGGGCGCCGCCATCGCGTTGGGCAACCAGAAATGGAACGGGAATTGCGCGGATTTGGTAAATGCGCCGAGCAACACCAGCGCCAACGCCCACGGGTACCACGCGTGCGCAACGATCGCATCGCGTGCGGCGAAGATCGCATCGAGTTCGAAGGAACCAACGATGCGACCAATGAGCAACACGCCGCCGAGCAGTGCCAACCCACCCAGGCCTGTGATCGCCAGCGCCATGCGCGCGCCGCGGCGCGCCTCCGCTTCGCCGCGCCAAAAGCCGATCAACAAGAACGAGGTCAGACTGGTGAGCTCCCAGAACACCAGCAACAACAGCAGATTGCCGCTCGTGACTACGCCCAACATGGCGCTGGTGAACAGCATCAAGTACGCGAAGAACCGCGGCATCGGCTCGTCGCGTCCGAGGTAATAGTGCGCATAGAGCACGACTAGCGCCCCGATGCCACTGACCAGCAGCGCGAACAGCCATGCCAAACCATCGATGCGCAGATGCCAAGACAAGCCGAGCGCCGGAAGCCAGGGCGCCTGGCTGCGGACAATCTCGCCGTCTAGTACTGCGCTGCCAATCGACACCACAATCGCCAGAACACCGAGCATGCCGCCGCCCGCGATGATCGAAGCGCGCTTGCGGGCGACGTCTGGCAACGCGAACAACAGCAATGCTGCAAGAAGCGGGATAAGAATCAGTGCGTCGATCATGCGCAAGCGATCAGAAAACCATGCCTGCCGACCATAGCAGGCTTTATCGGAAGAATAGTTATGGGTCGAGCAGTGGGTGTTGAATCAACAGATGACCATCGTCGTAGCCGATAAAGCCTTTGGATTCCAAGCGCTTGAGTTCCTGATTCAAGCGCTGCCGCGAGGCGCCAATCATCTGCGCCAAACCCTCTTGCGGGATGCGAATTCCGATACGGCGCGCGCCGCTCGGCGTTAGGGAACCGTAGCTCCGCGCCAGGTATTCAAGCTGTTTGGCCAATCGCGACGACAGCGGCAGCAAAGTGGCGTCTTCGACCGCCGCGAACAACAGGCGCAGCCGCGCGCAGTGTTGCCGGGTGATGAAGTCCAGCAGCTCCGGGAACTGCGCACGCAGCCGATGGAATTCCGGCGCGGGCAACAACACGAGGTCCGTGTCGCCGTACGCCACGTTGTCGTGGCTGCGCGGCAATCCATCGAATAGCGACAGCTCTCCAAACCACGAACCCGGTTCCAAATACGACAGCACCATTTCCCGGCCATCGGCATGCACGTTGCCGACCTTCATCGCGCCGCTGACGACGCCCCACCAACCATCCGCTTTGTCGCCATGCCGGAACAAGCACTCGCCCGACGCCAATCGTCTCGATTTCAACATCGCCAATAGAGCCGCCTGCAGCGGCGACGAGAAAGGCGATAACAAGGGGTGTTGGCTATGCAGGATCATGAGCTCGGACTTGAATGGGTTTGGACGCTGCGCCGAGTGACTATTGAAGACCACCATGGTGCTAGCCCGATGAGCGAAGCCAAACGGATTCAGCAACGCGGCCAGATTAGCCTTAAGCTTTTGGCCGAGGAAGGTTTGCGCCTGGCGTTGGGCAAACACCCGATAGCGATTTCCACCGCCTCGACGTGCTAAGTGCCTTGCCGCGCGCCGCCCGAATCGCCCGCCCCGCCGTCGACAGTGCGCGGTGCCGCGATCCTTGTTTCCATTCCCAGCGCTGACTGTCCACAAGCCTTGGATGGCTTGCTGAACGGCTGAGGGCAAAGGCTGCGCCGCTCGTTACCGACCAATTCTCGCAGTTTCTCACACGACCGACTCAAGCAGCGCCGCACTCGGCATGATTGGGCGTTGGAAGCGCTGCAGGCACAGTTCGTCATTGTCATGACTTACTGTTCAGCGCATGCTTCGCTGATCCGATGCTCTCGTTTGGGGACGTACGCATGTTCCGTGCTTTGTCGACTTTTTTGGCCCTGGTCTTTGTTGCCAGTTTTGCCCAGGCGCAACCTTACGACTACCATGTGTACATCGATGCGGATTTGCGCACGAGTACCGGTTGCACGATCACGGGAGGCAGTCAGACTTTTCAAGGGGTCGACTGGCGCTTGACTGCCCGGGTGTCCGGCTCGCCGCCGCAGGTGACCGGACGAACGCTGACGCAATGCATCGGCGGCGTATTCCAGACGCCCATTACACTGCCCGGCGGCGCCTATCCGGTCGGCCGGAATAATGGCGTGCCGTTGGGCGGTGGCGCCTTGGCGGATGTCATCGAACTGGCGGTCCCGCGAGCTCAGTTGTTCGGCGGCAATACGCTGATTCGCGTCGGCTACGCGGCCGAGAGCACCTCGGGTTCTCTTGATGTGTTGTTCACGACCAACGGCACGCCCGGTGGCGGGCCGATGCTGCTCGGCGAGCAGGTAGCCATCCCGGTGATGGGCGTGCTCGGTTTGACCTTGATGGCGCTGCTGATGGGCGTGATGGGCTTGCGCATGCTGCGCAAGAACAAGCGCTTGGCCAGCTTCCTGTTTGTCGGCGCGCTGGTGACGTTTGGCGCCGCTGCGTGGGCCGCAAACTTTGCAGCTGATGGACAAGTCTCCGATTGGGCTGGCGTCTCGCCGCTCGGCACCGATCCGTTGAACGATCCCGTTCCGCCGTTGGCAGCGACCGACATCGCCGCCGGTTTTGGCGCCTTGGAGAACGGCAATTATTTCTTCCGTGTGGATGTGGTGGATGCCGAAAACCGCCCCCCTGTGGCCAATCCTGATAGCTACACCACACTGGAAGACACCGCGCTGACCATCGCCGCACCGGGCGTGCTCGGCAACGACACTGATCCCGAAAACAATCCGTTGACCGCACAACTGGTGACCGGCCCAACGCGCGGCACGCTGACGCTGAACCCGAATGGCGGTTTCACGTACACGCCGAATGCCAATGCCAATGGTACCGACACCTTCACCTACAACGCCTTCGACGGTCAGGTGGCATCCACCTCGCCAGCCACAGTGACGATCACCATCACGCCAGTCAACGATGTCCCAAGCTTCACGGTGGGCCCGAACCAGACAGTCAACGAAGACGCAGGCGCGCAGACGGTAAACCCGTGGGCTACCTCGATCAACGATGGCGATCCGGAAGTCACGCAGGGGTTGACCTTTGTGGTCACCAACAACACCAATGCGGCGCTGTTCAGCGCAGCACCCGCGATCAGCCCGACAGGCGTGCTGACCTACACGCCGGCTGCCAATGCGAACGGCGTCGCCACGATCACGCTGCGACTGGACGACGATGGCGGCACAGCGAATGGTGGCGTTAATCAATCCGCCACGCAGAGCTTCACGATCACAGTCGCCGCCGTCAACGACGCACCAACCTTCACAGCCGGCCCGAACCAGTCGATCAATGAAGATGCCGCCGCCCAAACGGTGGCCGGTTGGGCCACGGCAATCAACGATGGCGATCCAGAACTCACCCAGACGCTGACATTCCTGCCGACGGTCACTGGAACGACGAACAACCTCGCTTTCACGACGCCGCCTGCAATCGATGCAACGACAGGAACGCTGACCTACGCCGTGGCGCCGAATACCAATGGCGTAGCGACCATCGAAGTGCGTTTGCAGGACAATGGTTCGAACGTCGCACCGAACGTCAACATCAGCGCGCCGCAGACCTTTACGATCACGGTGACTGGCATTAACGATGCGCCGAGCTTCACCGCCGGCCCGAACCAGACGGTCAACGAAGACGCCGGCCCGCAAACTGGAACGCCGAACCCGTGGGCGACGAACATCAACGATGGCGATCCTGAAGTCACGCAAGGCCTGACGTTCGTCGTCACTGGTAACACCAATGCCGCGTTGTTCAGCGCCGGCCCGGCGATCAGCGCCACGGGCGTTCTGACCTACACGCCAGCCCCGAACGCCAATGGCGTGGCGACGATCACCGTGCGTTTGGATGACGATGGCGGCACCGCAGGTGGTGGCGTCAACCAGTCTCCGACGCAGAACTTCACGATCACGGTAAACGCGATCAACGACGCGCCGAGTTTCACGGCGGGCGCAGATCAATCGGTTGCGGAAGACGCCGGTGCGCAAACAGTCAATCCGTGGGCGACCGCGATTAGCGCCGGCCCTACCGATGAGACCGGCCAAACCCTGAGCTTTAACATCTCGGGCAACACCAATGCCGCGTTGTTCGCCACCGCGCCTGCGGTAAGCCCGTCCGGTGTGCTGACCTACACTCCCGCCGCCAACGTGAGTGGCGTTGCGACGATTACCTTGACCTTGAGCGACAACGGCCCCGGCGCCCCGCCGCCGAATGCAAATACCAGCGCGCCGCAGAACTTCACGATCACCGTCAATGCGGTCAACGATGCACCGGTGAACACCGTGCCGGGCGCGCAGACCACCGGTGACGTCACGCCCCTGGTGTTCAGCACTGCGAACACCAATGCCATCAGCATCGCCGATCTGGACGCTGCGACCGGCATCCTGCAGGTCTCGTTTGGCACCGGCGCCCCAGCCAATGGCACGCTGACGCTGGCCAATCCGGGCGGCTCGCTGACGACACTGACTGGCAACGGCACCGAGCAAGTCATCGCCACGGGCACGCTGGCCGCACTGAATGCGGCGCTGAATGGTCCCAGCGGCAGCCTGACCTACACGCCGGTCACCGGCACGACGGCCGCACGCACCATCACCATGATCACCAACGATCAGGGCAATACCGGTTCGGGTGGAGCGCAGATCGATACCGATACCATTACTGTCAACGTCGATTCCGCGCCGGTGGTCACCAGCACGCCAGCCAGCGGCGCGACGATCGCCAACAACGCGACCATCACGTTGAACTTCAGCGAACCGGTGAACATTGCCTCCCTCAGCACGCTCACCTGCGGCGGCCCGAATTTGTTGATCGGCGCCACTGGCACCAATGTCACGTTCTTGACGCTGCCGTACACGCCGCCGCTGCCATCGGGCACGTGCACGCTCACCGTACCCGCTGCAGCCGTTCAGGACGTCGACACTATCGATCCGCCGAATAACCCGGTCGGCCCGTACGTTGCGACCTTCACTGTCGACGCTGCACCGGCGCTGGTCAGCAGCGCACCGGCCGCTGCGGCCGTGGTCAACACCGCACAGACCGTGAGCTTCACCTACAACGAGCCGGTCACCGATGCTGGCGGCGCGATTACGCTCAACTGCGGTGGCGCCATTGCCGGCGCGGTCAGCGGCTCGGGCACCGCCACGCTGACGTTCACGCCGACCAATCCGCTGCCAGCCGGCGCAAGTTGCACCGCGACTGCCGTCGCCGCGCAGATCAACGATGCGGACGCTTTCGATCCGCCGCAGAATCCGCTGGCGAACAGCACCATAGCGTTCACTGTTGATGCCGCACCCGCCTTCGTCAGCGCCACGCCGGCTGCTGCTGCGGTGGTTGGTACAGGTCAAACCGTGAGCTTCACCTTCGATGAGAACGTCGCCAACCTCGGCACCGCGATCACGCTGAATTGTGGTGGCGCGGTTGCAGGCGCCATTACGGGCGATGGCACGCCGACACTGACTTTCACGCCAACCAATCCGCTCGCGGCTGGAGCAAGCTGTACCGCCACCGCCGTGGCCGCGCAGATCGCCGATAGCGACACGATCGATCCGCCGCAGAATCCGGTGGCCGACGTGGTGCGGGCTTTCACCGTTGACGCCGCGCCCACAGTTGGTACCACCGTGCCCGCCAATGGCGCGACCGATGTCGGCCTTGCCAGCAACCTCATCGTCAACTTCAGCGAAGCGGTCACCTTCACCGGCGCCGCGTTTACGCTGAACTGCCCAAGCGGTTCGCCGATTCCGTTCACGGTCTCAGGTTCCGGCACCAATCAGGCGACCATCGACCCGACACCCGCGACGCTGCCGATCAACACGCTGTGCGTGCTCACCATCGATGCGGCGCAGGTGCAAGACGTCGACGCCGCCGATCCGCCGAATGTCGGCGCAGGCATCACCACCGTCAACTTCACCACTGTCAATGACAACCCGCCCACCGTGACGGCAAGCGTCCCAGCGCCGGGCGCGACCGTGGCCAACAATCAGGCCTTAAGCGTCACGTTCTCCGAGGCCATCGTCGCCGCAGCCGGGAGTGTCACGCTCACCTGCGGTGGTCCGAACCTGATCACGGGTGGTACCACCGGCAGCAACGTCACCGGCCTCACGCCGACGTATGTAGCGCCGCTGCCCTCTGGCGCGTGCACGCTGACCGTGCTGGCGGCCAACATCACCGACTTTGACAGCATCGATCCGCCGGATCAGATGGTCGCCAACTACGTCGCCAACTTTACGGTCGACGCACCGCCGGCGCTGGTCAGCAGCACGCCAACCGCAGCGGCCGTGGTCAACACTGCGCAGACGGTGAGCTTCACCTACAACGAGCCTGTCACCGATGCTGGCGGCGCAATCACGCTGAATTGCGGTGGCGCGATTGCCGGCGCAATCAGCGGCTCAGGCACTGCCACGCTGACGTTCACGCCGACCAACCCGCTGCCCGCAGGCGCCAGCTGCACCGGTACGGCAGTCGCCGCGCAAATCAACGACGCCGACGCCTTCGATCCGCCGCAGAACCCGCTGGCAAACAGTACCGTCAACTTCACCGTCGACGCCGCGCCGGTCTTCGTCAGCTCGGTCCCGGCCGCCAACGGCGCCATCGTCGGCACCGGCCAAGTCGTCAGCTTCACCTTCGATGAGAATGTTGCCAATCTCGGCAGCGCGATCACACTCAATTGCGGCAGCGCTGTGACCGGTACGATCACCGGCGGCGGTACGACCACGTTAACGTTTACGCCCAGCGCCGCATTGACCGCTGGCGCGAGCTGTACCGCAACCGCCGTCGCGGCACAGATCGGCGATAACGACCTCATCGATCCGCCGCAGAATCCGGCCGCCGATGTGGTGCGCACGTTTACCGTCGATACCGCACCCACCGTTGGCACCACCGTGCCTGTGAACGGTGCGACCAATGTCGGCATTGCGAACAACCTCGTCGTCAATTTCAGCGAGCCGGTGACCTTCCCGGCTGGCGCGTTTACGCTCGAGTGCCCTGCTGGCACAGCGATTCCGTTCACCGTCACTGGTTCAGGCACCAACCAGGCGACCATCGACCCGACGCCCGCTACGCTGCCGATCAACACGCTGTGCGTGCTGACCATCGATGCGGCGCAACTGCAAGACGTCGACGTTGCCGATCCGCCGAATGTGGGCACTGGCATCACGACAGTGAGCTTCACGACGGTCAACGACAATGCGCCGACGGTGGCCACCGTCGAGGTCGAGATTGGCAACACCTTCGCGCCATTGCCGCTCGGACCCGGCCTGGGCACGGACTCCAACACGCAAGTGCGGGTGACTTTCAGCGAAACCGTCAACCCCACTGGCGCCTGGGCGCAGTTGCTTTGCACCGTCTCCGGCAGCCGTACCGTTCTGTCCGGTCTCGGCGTAACAATCATCGACCCGGTCTTTGTGCTGACCCCGTCAGTCAACTTCACGCCGGGCGAGAGTTGCACGCTAACGGTCTTTGCCGCCCAGATTACGGACGATGACGCCATCGACCCGCCCGACAACATGGCCGCCAATTTTGTGGCCAGCTTCACCGTCGATGCCGCACCCACCGTGACGACTGTCAGTCCGGCCAATGCCGCCACCAATGTGGCCACGAGCGCCATCGTCAGCGTCGACTTCAGCGAGCCGGTTACCGTCAGCGGCACTGGCATCACGCTGAACTGCGGCGGCCCGATCGCGGGCACCGTGGCCAGTGTCGATGCCGATACCTGGACGTTTACGCCAACGGCAGCGCTGCCCGCTACGTCGACCTGTAACGGTACCGTTGTCGCCGCGCAGGTGGCGGACAACGATGCCGGCGATCCGCCGAACAACATGGCCGCCGACTTCACGTGGAGCTTCACCACCGTCGATGTCGCACCGACCGTGAGCAATGCCGCCGTGGAAGTGTCCAATGTGTTCACCAACCTGCCGCTCGGCGCGGGCTTTGCCGATGCCGATACCGATGTGCGCGTGACCTTCAGTGAGCTGGTCAATCCCACCGGCGCGTGGGCAACGCTGGCGTGCACGATTTCCGGCACGCAGGGTGTGGGCTCGGGATTGGTCGTCACCGCGGCCGACCCTGTGTTCACGCTCAACCCCGCGACCAATCTGACGCCGGGCGAGACCTGCACCTTCACTGTGGTCGCCGCGCAAGTCAGCGACGACGATGCCATCGATCCGCCGGATCTGATGGCCGCCAACGCGGTGTTCACCTTCACCGTGCGCGATGTTGCGCCAACGGTCACGATCCCGACACCGGCTGCAGCAGCGGTGGTGCCGAACACGCAAACGGTCACGCTGAACTTCAGCGAGCCGGTGAATGTCGCAGCTGGCGGGATCACGTTTACATGCGGATCAGCAGTCGCGTTCACCCCTGCCCTGCCGCAGAACAATGTCACCACATTGACTCTGACGCCCACGGCAGCACTGCCGAACGGCGCCAACTGCACCGTCACGCTGGAATCGACGTTGATCACGGATGTCGATGGTGTCGATCCGCCGAACGAACTGGATGGCGACAACTCCGGCGACATCGTCGATGGCGATGCCGATGACGTGACGCGCAGTTTCAGCGTCGATCAGGCGCCGATCGTTACCACCACCGCGCCTGTGGACGGTGCGGTCAACCAGAACCCGACTGGCACGATCACGATCAACTTTAGCGAGTCGGTGACCTTCGACACGGTTGCGAACGCCGCGAATACCAGCTTCGATCTCGAATGCCCGGGCGGCACACCGGCGAACTTCACGGTGGTCACCGCCAGCCCGTCAAATACCGTCGTCCTCAATCCAGATGACAACGCGATTGCTGGCCAAACGTGCGTCCTCACAGTGCAGGACACGGGCATCGCGGATAGCGATGCGATCGATCCGCCTAACAACCCATTGGCCGATTTCACCGCGACAATTGGTTTTGGTGCCATCGCCAACGACGACGCCTATACAGTGACTCCGCATCTGACACTGACGATCCCCACCACCGGCGTGCAAGGCGGTGGCACGGCGACGAACGATGTTCTGGGCGCAGGTACGATTACCGGTTTCGGCTTCTCGCCTGCGTGCACGGGCACAGCGCCTGGCACGCAGCTCGATGCCGGCGCAGCGAACGGACGGTTCACGCTTAACGCCAACGGCAGCTTCGCTTATGAGCCGCCGGCAGGTCTCAATGCCGTGACCCGCACGTTCTGCTACACAGTCACCGGCGGCGATACGGCCAACATCGTCCTCACCGTGCAAAATCAAGCGCGCGTCTGGTTCGTGAACGCGACCGCTGCAGGCGGCGGTAACGGCACTCAGGCGCGGCCCTTCAACGCCCTCACCGGCGCGGGTAGCTTCGATGCGGTGGCAGTCGATGGCGATGGCGACACGATTTACCTCGAAGGCGACCACACGGGTGGCCTGACTTTACGCGCCGGACAGCGTGTGATCGGCGGCGGCAGCACGTCTGCCATCGCCACGTTCAGCGGTGTCACGGCCATTGCTGGCAGCGCGTTCCCGGCGCTCAGCGGAACACCGCCGGTGATCACGTGCAGCAATGTGACCTGCTTGGCGCTAAATGGCTCGGGCGCCGCGAACACGCACAGCCTGGGCGGCTTCACCATCGGCGATTCCGGCGCCACCGGCATCGATATCAGCGGCACCAACTTCGGCACGCTGACGGTCGCTGACCTCACGCTCACCGGCAGCGGCACGATGCTGAACCTGACCACCGGCACATTGAACGGAACGTTCCTGGACCTGAACACAAACGCCGGCAACGGCTCGCTGACGCTGAGCGCCGTCGGCGGTACGTGGTCGGTGCAGAGTCTGGTCAACATTACGGGTGTTTTGATTGGCGCGTTCTCCATCGCCGATATGCCCGCAGGTGGCAGCGTAACGCTGACGGGAGGCATGAACTGCTCGTCGGGCAACGGTTCGATCAGCCTGACGAACAACGCCAGCCCGATCAATCTCGGCAGCGTGTTGCTGAACACCACCACGTCGATGACTGTCTCCGGCAGCACTGGCGTAACCACAGTGACCGGCGGATCCCTCACAACGCCAGTCAATACGCTGGTGGTGAACAATTCGGCGGTCAACATCACGCTCAGCACGCTGACCTCGTCTGGCGGTGCGCCCGGGCCAAACGTCAGCGCAACGAACTTCACTGGTTCGATCAGCATCACCAACGGCAACATGAGCAATACGCAAGCTGGCAACACGGCGGTTGTCTTGACCAATAACGCCGGCACCTTCAGCTTCGGTGGCCAGGTTGCCAAGAACACTGCTGGCCGGGCAATCGACATCTCCGGCGGCACCGGCAACGTCACCTTCAGTGGCACCGTCAGCTGCTTTACCAGTTGCGGCACGGGTGCAGGTAACGAAGGTCTGCGCGTTACCGGCCGCACCGGTGGTGCCGTCACTTTCTCGGGCGGCATCAAACAGTTCTCCAGTACCGCAACCAACCCGGCGGTCGTACTCACAACCAATACAGGTGGCGCGATCAACTTCACGGGAGGCGGTCTAGCCATCACGACCACCAGTGGAACCGGTTTCAGCGCCACCGGTGGCGGCACCGTCACTGTTCAAGGCGCTGGAAACACGGTGACCACTACCACCGGTACGGCGGTGAACGTCAATGCCACAACCATTGGCGGAGGCGGCATGACCTTTGAGTCGATCAACTCGACCGCGGCTTCCGCCAACACGGCCATCCTGCTCAACAACACCGGAGCCGGTGCATTCAGTGTCACCGGTACGGGCGCAGCCGGCACCGGCGGCACCATCTCCAATAAGACCGTCGATGCCGTGCAGTTGAACACGACGGGTGGTCTGGTAACGCTGGATCGCATGATCATTGAGGACATCGGCGTCACGGCCGGTGCCATCAACACGCGCAGCGGTCACGACGGTATCCAGGGATTGAACGTAAACGGTGGCCTGAGCCTTACCGGCACCGCGATTCGCCGAATCAGTGATCAGGCTATCCATGGCGGCACGCAGGGCAGCCCCGATACGCCCACCGTGTGGAACGGCCTGACCCTTTCGAGCGTTACGACCGAAAACACCAATCGCTACAACGTGGCGAACTCTGGAGATGCCAACAATGAAGGCACCGTCCGCATTTTGGGCATACGCGGAACCGTCAGCATCACCAACAGTACGTTCAGTCTCGGCGCGCAGCCGCTGGATCTGGAGGTCACCACGGGCAGCCTGAACCTGACGGCCACTGGAAACACCTTCGACCGTTCCTACAAGGAATTCACCAGCGGTGCGCTCGCCTCGATTGGCAATCACTGCATCGATGTGCGGGTGTTGGCGGGTGCAGCCGCAAATGTAGTTATCGGCGATCGCGTTTCGAATGCGCTCGGCAACAACTTCCTGAACTGTCGATTGGGTTCCATCCGCATCGTCAATCAGCCCGGGGCGGGAGCCAATACCGACGCCATCATTGCGCGCAACAATTTCCGCGTGAATGACCACTCCAGCGGTATCGGCGGCAATTTCGATTTCCCGATGGGCGGCACGCTGGTCTGGAATCTGGGTTCCGGCACGATGGACACCATCGTCGAAAACAACCTGTTCGAACTCGTCACCAACGCCAGCGGCGGTGTGGGTCAGTTGTCGTTGATTGCAGAAGGCGGACCGGTTCAGGCCCTGGTGCAGAACAACACCTTCGACCGGCCAGGCAATGCGCCGTGGTGGGTGCAATCTCGCGGGTCAGCAGCTGCAGTCATGACCGCCCGCTTCGTGGGGAACACGGTCATTCGTGGTGCGTTCCCGTGCACGATTGATCCTGCCTGCGGTGGCGGCTATTTCGCTCCTGGTCTGCGTGCGCTCGCCGATGCTCAGCAGGGCGCGACGCTGAACTTCACGATGGAAAACAATCTGATGGCACGCCATGACACCGGCTTCGATCCGGGCCAGACGGTAGAGGTGCGGGCGCTCAACACCGGCGCCGGCCCGACGGTTTGCAGCCGGTTCTTGAATAACCGATCGCCCGATGGCTACTCGCTGGAACAGCTCGCCGGCACTGTCCGTACCGTGGCTGCTGCCGGGTCGTGCGCCGTTGGTAGTCCATCGCCCACCTGTCAGACCGTTTTCCAGGGCAATGGTAATCTCGGTGGCGCGGGTGTGGACACGACGAATCCACCGTTCGTCAATGTGTTCGGAACGGTCACGGTGAACAACACCGCGTGCCCGATTCCCACTGGCGGCCCGTTCTGATCGTTTTTCCGGATCTCTGTTGAACCGCTGGTTGGCCGAAAGGCCAACCAGCAAATCGCGTCACCGTTGCACCAACCCCAACCGCCGCACCGCCATCCCGATCACCGGAGACAGCCATGGCAGAACCTTTTCTTAGCGAAATCCGCTTAATGTCCTTCGTATTTCCGCCCCGAGGCTGGGCGTTATGCAATGGGCAATTGCTGCCCATCAATCAGAATCAGGCATTGTTTTCCTTGCTTGGAACCACGTTTGGTGGCGATGGCCGAGTGAATTTCGGCTTGCCAGACTTACGCGGCAGAGTTCCAATCCACGTCGGCAATGGCCACACGTTGGGCGAGCGTGGTGGCGAGCAAGCGCATACGTTGACGATTTCGGAGATGCCAACCCATACCCACGCCGCCATAGCCAATGTGGGTAACTCGGCCACCGCTGATCCAACGGGCGGTTTTTTTGCTGCGCCATCGTCGGCATTGGGGTCGGTCTACGGACCCGCCACCAATCTGGTGGCGATGAATCCGGGCATGACCGGCAACACGGGCGGTTCGCAGGCGCATTTGAACATGCAGCCGTTTCTAACCTTGTCGTTCTGCATCGCCCTCCAGGGCATCTTCCCATCACCGAACTGATTTAGAGGACCACGCCATGGCACAGCCGTATGTGGGTGAAATTCGCATGTTTGCCGGCAACTTTGCACCAGCCGGTTGGATGTTCTGTGAAGGGCAGTTGTTATCGATTTCGGAGAACGAGGTTCTTTTTCAGCTGATCGGCACCACCTACGGTGGCGATGGTCAGGAAACGTTCGCACTTCCAGACCTGCGCGGTCGGCTCCCGCTGCACCAAGGAAATGGCTTCATCCTGGCAGAGACCGGCGGGGTCGAAGAGGTCACGCTGACGGTCAGTCAGATTCCGTCGCATGCCCATCCCATGCTTGCCAATTCGGGTGCTGGAAGTTCCAGTACGCCGCAGAACAATGTGCTCGCCGCCGCTGTGGGCAATATCTACAGCGGCGTAACCGGCATGCAGGTCAACATGTCGCCTCAAGCCGTTACCGCGACGGGCGGCAACCAACCACACAACAATTTTCAGCCCTATTTGTGCGTGAATTTCATTATCTCGTTGTTCGGCATCTTCCCGTCACCGAGCTGATCCGCGCGTTACCCGATGTTGTCGATGCGCTTCGCAGACCAACCCCTTACTCGAGGTTCTGACCATGGCTGATCCGTTTGTCGCCGAAATCCGCATTTTCCCATTCAACTTCGCGCCCAGGGGCTGGGCGTGGTGCGACGGGCAACTCCTGCCGCTGTCGCAGAACACCGCTTTGTTTTCGTTGCTTGGCACCACCTACGGTGGCAACGGCAAGAGCAATTTCGCATTGCCCGATCTGCAAGGGCGCGCACCGATGCATCCAGGCCAAGGACCAGGCCTCTCTTTGCATGACTTGGGCGAAACCGGCGGTAGCGACACCGTCTCCCTGCTGCAGAGCGAGATTCCGTCGCATTCGCACGCTCTGCGTCCGAATAACGACGGGGCGACCACCAACGCGCCTGCAGGGCAATTGGCGGCACGTCCTTTTGGTCGCGGCAACAATCTGTACACGACGGCCACGTCACCACTGCAGATGATGGATCCAGCCACATTGGCACCGTCAGGTGGCGACCAGCCTCACAACAACATGCAACCTTATCTCACCTTTTACTTCTGCATCGCGCTCCAGGGCGTGTTTCCGCCCCGCACTTGACAGGGAACTTGTCAGCAGATGGAACCTGACTCGGCTCTTGCACTCCCGCCCTACCGGCCGAGTCTGGTCCCTGAAGGGCGCAGTGGAAACTGGACATTGACCAAGCTCAGGCTGCCGGAACGGGCAGCCGCGAGCGTGATCGACTTGCGCCCGGACGCCTTTCGCTTCCGACCAGGCGAGTACACGGAACTGCGCCATGGCGGCGTCACTTTCATGACCGACTTGTATGACGAATGGTGGACGCAGCGGCGAGCGATAGAGCGCGCGCGTCAGGTCGGCGGCAATGTGCTCATCACCGGCTTGGGATTGGGAATGGTGGTCGAGGCGATCTTGGCTCAACCGCCCCTGGCCCCGGTGGGCGTCGTCACCGTGATCGAGCAATCGGCAGACGTTATCCATCTCGTGGCACCGCACCTGCAACATCAGTTCGGTGATCGGGTAGCCATTATTCAAGGCGACGCGTACCACTGGCGGCCAGCGACCAACGTGCACTTCGACACTGTTTGGCACGACATCTGGCCAGATCCAGACGCCGACAGTGTGGATGGCGACGTGGCACGGCTCCTGGAACACCATCGACCGTGGTCCAACTGGCAGGGATTCTGGCCCATCGACTACCGCGAGGCGCTCGCCGGCAGGCTCTGAGGTAACCGCCCAGAGCCGTTGGAACTCAAGCGATTGAATTTCGATAAGCCGCCGATGATTCGCACGGACGTGAGGTTTCAATTAGGTACCTCATAGATATTGACCCGAATGCGAACTAGCGCCAGTCTCCGAGCGCGCAATCCCGCCGCCCGCCTGAGGTCTGATATGAACCGTCGCAGCTTGATCGGAGCTGGTGGGGCCATTGTCGTTGCCGGCTTGAGCCGACCGGCAGGCGCGACCTTCTCAAAGGGATCGATCACCGCTGCGCCGATGTCCCAGGAGTCTTCCGCATTCATCCCGATCGAGGTCCGGCAACGATCCAACGGTCCGGTCTCCGCGATCCACATCCGCAAATTCTGGGCGGATCAAACACAGTCGGACAGCCGTCTCAAGACTTGGAGCATCGACTTGTCGATGCCCGACAGTAGCGGCATTACGCGCGTCATTCTGGCTTGGCATCTGTCAAGATCGGCGCATCAATGCATGACGGGCAACCCCGTCAAAATGCAGTTCCCGTTGGGCGCACGTGCGCACGTTGCGGTGAATTCCATCCGCGGCATCGGAGAGAAATACGCATCGACCCGAAGCGCTTGGTCTGAACAGGTGCCCAGCGGCAGTCTGGTGGTACTCGCCAGCGCTCGGTCCAGCTCTGGTCGACCGCCGCAGTTGATGGACCTGCGCTATTTCCCCGGCGAACGGGATTTGCGTCTGGCCGATGGCTCACCACGCGACTTCGACGCACTGCTGATCGAGACCACATGACGCAATCGCGCGCCTTCCTCACACTGGCCCATCCCGCGCGCCCTCACGGACTATCGTTTCGCCCAATCGACGATGGCGACCTGCCCTTTTTGGCCGCCCTCTATGCGGACACGAGGCATGAAGAGCTGGCGCCGGTCCAATGGCCGGAGGAAGCCAAGCTTTCCTTTCTGCAGCAACAGTTCGATCAGCAGCACAGCTACTATTCGACGAACTACGTTGGAGCCGACCGCTTGCTCGTGGCATTCGAGCAACAACCGGTCGGACGAGTCTACGTATTCCGTTCGGCGACCGACATTCGTTTGATGGACATTGCTTTACTGAGATCGTGGCGCGGGCGCGGATTCGGGCGGGCAATGCTGGCCGAGCTGATCGACGAATCCGATCGCAGCGGCGCCAGGATTTCGCTGCACGTCGAATCGAACAACCCAGCCATGGCCTGGTACCTTCGGCTCGGCTTTGAGTTTTTGGAAGATCGCGGCGTCTATCAGTTCATGGGGCGACCACCGGGCGCAACCTGTTCGGCGGCATAGTTTGGCCTGCAAGCCGCCTGCAACTTAGTTGAAGATCGCTTCGTATTCGACCCCGTTGGCAACGACGCGTCGCGGCGACATAAACAAACCCACCTCCCCTTGCGGCAACGTGGTTGGAAAAATGCCCTGCCTTGGCGCGTGGGGCATCAACCTTAAATCCACTGCGAAACCTCCATCCGGCCGGGTTGTGTTCCCGCCAATCTTGCGCGCCCCCAGCACCTCCGCCGTGAGCACTTCGTCGCCCATGGCGACATTCAGTGTTTGACCTTTCAGCGCAGCAAAATCCTCCAAACGAAGCGTCGTGAGCAAATCCGTCATTGTGTTTTCTCACCCAAGAAAAACATCATGTTAGCGCAATATCGCGGTGTAGCATCGGGCAGTCCAAAACCGCTGGAGGTTGTCGTGGCGAATATCGTTCCCTTAAGTGTGATGTGCACAATGCCATCAAGCAATGCCAGTGGCTATCTTGCGGTCGGCGACAAGAACTACGCCCAGCAGCTGTCGAACTATGCTCAGGGCTATTGGTTTGTCGTTATGGACGCGTCCAACCTTGACGTGGTTTACAACGCCGTGCAGTCGAGCAACAGCGTGGTTCCCAATTTTGGCGTGAGTGGACCGGGTTTCCTATTGGTGGTGACCTCGATCGGCACAACGTTCGACAACCAGCCGCAGGGCGCGCTTTTCAGCTACCTGATGGCCAATGGTGCTGGCGCCGATCTGTTGGCCATCAACCAACTGGCGCAGCAAATCGGCTGCGGTTCGCTGGCCGGCTTTTGCTACACACTCGTCACCACGCTCAACGACGGCAACCCTGGCTTCGAGGCCTACGATACGATGGTGCAACCGGGTAGCGCCGCGATCCAAACGCTATCGCTCCTGGCCGTCAGCCAGCCAGGCGGCGGCGTGGCGTACACGCCCATCGCACTAGGATAAGCACTGTTCAACAGCGTGCCGCATACGAGCAAAAGCACGTCAAGACAGTGAAAGATAGAAGCGCGTTGCTCATGATCAGCCGTCGGCTTTCGAAATGTTTTTATCGAGACGGCTGCTGACGGAATCTTCGTTGAACCGATCCACTACCAGGAGAAATCGCTATGGCCTCACCCGTTTCGTTATCGCTGTTCTCGTCCATGCCCACCAGCAGTTACGCCTTCTCGAACATTGGCGTGGGCAACAATGTGCTGAGCCAGCAGACGTCGTCCCCCGGACAACAGGGCTACTGGTTTGTGGTGATCGACTCAGCCACACTGAAGATCGTGGCAAACGTATTTCAGGCCACTGGCAATCAGGCACCCACGATCTCGGCAAGCCCAGGCGACATCCTCATCGTGACCACGCTCGGTGTGACTTACGACAATATGCCGCAGGGCCCGCTCACCACCTTTTTGCAACAAAATGGCGCCGGCCCTGCCCTGCTCGCCATCGAGCAATTGGGTACCCAGTTCGGTTGCGGCACGCTCGGCGGATTCGCGTATTCGCTCGTGACCACCTATGGCGACAGCAATCCCGGGTTTGAGGCTATGAACTCGAGCAGCGACACCGGCATTCAATGCGTGCAGACACTGATTCTCGATCCAGTGACGCAGCCCGGTGGCGGCGTCATCTACACGCCCGTGCAACTCGGCAGCTGATGGTCGGCCCGCAGGGTGGTTTTGCGCGGGCGCGCCAGCTGGCGCCCGCTGCACACGGTCAATACACGGCTCCCGTGGTTGCCGTCTGCTGGCCCGAACGAGCGCCTGAATAATCGCGCAGTGAAGCACGCCCCACGTCATCTGCTGTTGTTGGGTTGGTATCGACCCGGCACCGGGTTTACGCGCGTACTGGAATCGCTACTGCCTTTGCTCGCGCGTGAGTTTCGCGTCACCTGGTACGGCGTCGGCTATCGAGGCGAGGCGTTTGCGCCAATCGACCGCGTGACAGTGCTGCCCACCAATCTGCGCGGTGGCGATCTGGTTGGCGCTTACGCGGCCGCCGCCGCGTGGAATGAACTGGCGCCCGATGCGGTGCTCGCGCTCAACGATCTTTGGTATCTCAAACACTACACGCACACGCTCGGCCCGCTGCGCGGCTCCGTGCCGATGGTGGGCTATGCACCCATCGACGGCATTCTCGACGACACGCGCTGGATCGAAGCGCTGATCGCGTTCAGCACGCTGGTCACTTACACCGAATCGGCTGCCGACAACGTGCGCGCGGTTGCGCGCGAGGCGCATCTTGATCTGCAAGTCGCAGTCGCCGGACACGGCGTCGATCTCTCAAGATTTCGCCCAACCTCGCTCACGCTTGAGGAGAAAAAATGCCAGGCACAAACGCTATTTGGCCTCGCCGCACCGGCCTTCGTGATTCTCAACGCCGCCCGCCCCGATCCGCGCAAACGCATCGATCTCACCTTGGCCGGTTTCGCGCCTTTTGCCCACGCGCATCCAGACGCCTACCTGTGCCTGCACCACGCGATCGAACATACGCCGGCCATTGATGCGCTGCGCCAGCAGGCCGCCGCGCTCGGCATTCAAAATCGCGTGCTGTTCTGGCCGAAAACCCCAGGGCCGCTGAGCGACACCGATCTCAACGCGCTCTACAACGCGTGCAGCGTTGGCATCAACACCGCGCACGGCGAGGGTTTTGGCCTGGTGAGCTTCGAACACGCTGCCACAGGCGCGCCGCAGATCGTGCCGGGACAGGCGGCACTGATTGAACTCTGGGGCGCCGGCGCGCACTGCCTCCCAGTGCGTTCGGTGAAAACGCCGCACTCGCCGCTGACGATGGTCGAAATTGATCCGGTCGACATCGCCAGCGCTCTGAACGAATTGCGAGCGCCGGAGCGTTGGGCTGCCGCAAGCGCCGCTGCGGCTACGCATGTGCAGCACCCGCGATTCAATTGGTCCGTCGTCGCCGATCAACTACTTGCGCATTTGCGCTGAGGGAACAAACTCTGTAGTCCAAAAGCGAGCGAATCAAAGGGTCGGCGTCCCAGATCAGCAGCTTTTTGGTACGCCGACCCACGGTCCGCATCCTCAGCGGCAGCGACTGCAAAAGCGGCTCGATGGGTTATTGCTCGCCGGTAGGCGCCGGATTCGCCGGCAATGCGGCCAGAAACGCCATCGCGCGGGCCACGGTGTTTGCCGGGTCTTCCTCATGCGGGATGTGGCCTAAGCCTGGGAAGATCGTCAGCTCGCTGCCCTTGATATCGGCATGAAAACGCTCGGCGTTTTGTGGTGGGATCAAGCGGTCTTTGCTGCCCCACAGGATCAACGTGGGGACGCGAATGTCGGCGATGCGCTCGCTCATCGCGCCATGCGCGGCGACGCCTTGCGCGAAGCGATCGATCAGCGCCTGGCGATTGCCCTCGCGTAGCGCCATTGCGTAGTACAAATCGACTGTCTCGTCTGTCACCTTGCTCGGATCGCCGTAGGTGTCGCGCACGCTGTTGGCGACGATGAAACGCGGCAGCAGATTGCGCACGATTGGTGCCATGTTGGGATCGAGCGCGAGGCGAAAGCCGAGCGGAATCGATTCGGGCACGAACGGATAACCCGCCGCGTCGATCAGGATCAATGCGCTAACGCGTTCGGGCGCCAGAACCGCCGCCAGCCACGCCACCTCGCCGCCGAATGAGTTCCCCACCCACACGGCGCGAGCAACACCTACGCGGTCCAACACGCGATTGATATGCGGCACGTAACTCGTAGCAGCGTAATCGCCACTTGGATTGGGGCCGGTCAGTCCGAAGCCCGGCAAATCCACCCGAATCACTCGCCGAGTCGGCGCCAACGCCGTCACCCATCCATCCCAGGTGTGCAAACTCGCGCTGGTACCGTGCAGGAGCAGGATGGGCATTGGGTCATCGCGTACGCCCTCATCGCGAACGTGCACCTGCATGCCGTCGACATCAATGAACTGCGACGGCGGCGGCGCGAACTCAGCCTTGAGCGACTCCACGCTGCGATCTGGCGCATAACTCACGCCAACGCCGACAGCAGCGCTGGCCAGCAGGACGGCAATGGCGACAAGCAATCGGCGCATACATCCTCGTCAGTCGCGGCGCGACTTTGTTGGCGGTTGCGTGAATTGTGGCAGGAAGATGCAAGAGCCGGCGCTCTGGCGGAGTTTTGCCGGCTTGGGAGTGTCTGCGCGAGTCGCCGTTTTCCACTCGGATCGGGGAAAAGGAGAAATTCCGGCGGGATTATTCATGCGGGCCGATGCGCGGCGCAGCAGACTGGCGACTCCGACATGGCCCCACAGACCGATGACGCAAAAGGACGCAACACAGCTGTACATCTGGACCGGTGCGCTGGGTATCGCCGCGACTGCCGTATTCCTGACCAAAACTTTCGCGCCACTACCATTCAAGGCCCATGTTTTTCTGTGCATGGCATTCGGCCCACTGGTCGCCGCAGGCGCGCCTGGCATGGCGCGGTATCTGAAGCGTGGCGCAGAGAGCTTGCTGATCGACACTGCCGGGCGCTTTGCTGTTATCGCCGGTTCGTTCCATTTGGCCATGACATGCGTGCAGACAACGACACTGATCCTGATGCGCGAACGCATTGCGGCAGCGGACGAAATCGCACGGCCGGCATTGCGGCAGATCCTCGATGGTGTCTTCACTGTGCAGCTTGGGCTGTGTTTCTGCTGGGACCTCTTCATCGCGCTAGCGACACTGATGTTCAGCATCGCCATGATTCGGGGCGGAGGACGTCTGGCGGCATTGGGTGGGCTGGGCATGCTGCTCGGCACGCTGTTTCTCAGCATGAAGCTCTGGACGTATCCAATCCCGCCGGCGGAAGCCGGGCTTTTCGACCTTGGACCAGGGCTGGGCGCGTGGTATCTGCTGTTTGCGTCGGCCATTTTGGCGACGGCGCGAAAAGTAGCGGCCATCGAAACTGCGCAACCGGGCGGCGACGCGCGGCCCTGATCCACGCGCAACGAACGCCCGCTCCGGCCACCATCGCCTTATTCCGCGCGCTACACTGCGCGCGACACACCGGGGAGATGGGCATGCACTTACGTATTTGGATCGGTTTGTTGGCCAGTTCGCCCGCCTGGGCGCAGGCCGATTCCGCACAAGCCTGGCGCGCTGTGTTTGGCGGGCTGTGGTTTTTTGGCGTACTGATTGCGGCCGCGGCTTACCTCTTGGTACTGCGCCTGCGCGACCAGAAGGCAGGGCTGAGCAAAGAGGACGTGCAAGCACGCGCGCAGAAGCGCTTACCGATCGCCATCGGCGCCCTCGTTGCTGCACTGGTGCCGTTGCTGTTGCAGTAGTCGGCTGGCAATCAACGCTTCGCGAACTGTGCGCGAGTGCTCTAGCGCGGTCGAATTGCGTCTGTCGTCAAGGACGCCACTTTCGAGCACGTTGGCATCAATGATTTCCGTTCAATCAATTGCCATCGGGTGACACGCGGGCGATGCCGCTCACCGCACATAGGACCACGACACCATCCGGCCATCGCGATAGGGCATGACACCATGAAAGGCGCGTGGGTCGTTATCGAACACTAATGGCAGGAACTGGCGATCGCCCTCCCACATCGGCAAGTCCATCATGCGGTCGAGTTCGATCCATTCGAGCGGACCTTCTTCGTTACGCGCCGGCGGAGTTCCTTCAAAGGCATCGATCAAGAAAATGAAACCCAGCCAATCTTCGCCGTTCTTGCCAAAGCCCGGCCACGAAATCGTGCCACGCAATAGCAGCGACGTGCACTCGATTTGCGCCTCCTCGAGGATTTCGCGGCGCATGCCCGAGAGCACGTCTTCATCGGCTTCGAGTTTGCCGCCCAGGCCATTGTATTTGCCCAGGTGCTCATCGTCCGCGCGCGCGTTGCGATGCACGAGCAGAACACGCTGCCGGTCTGGCGATAGCACATAACCGAGGGTGCCGATGATGGGTTGGTAAGGCATGGCGGTTGAGCGGATGGTGAGGCGGGCGATGCTAACAAGGTAGGCGGGTGTAAATCGTTGTGGGTCCTGACCCAGGGCGTTGCGCTGGGCTGGTATGCAATGCCCCGTTGTGGCATTTGGCCAGTCGGCGACGCGGTCACGCCCCGCCCGGCAATACACGCCCGGTGCGGGCCTGGTACCAATCGGCGATCAGGGCATTTGACAACGATACGCGCGGCGGCAGTTTGAGCTCGCCATGCGCGATAGCGCTCTGCATCTCCTCGGGCGATAGCCACATGGCGTGCTGCAACTCCTCGCCGATGTTTAACGCCGGCGACGACGTGGTCGCCATGAAGCCCAGCATCAGGCTCGATGGAAACGGCCAGGGCTGCGAGGAGTGGTAATCGCATTGATCGACACGCACGCCGGCCTCTTCGAACACTTCGCGGCGCACCGCGTCTTCCAGGCTTTCGCCCGGTTCGACAAAGCCCGCGAGCACCGAATAGCGTTTGTCGGGCCAGTTGGCCTGGCGTCCCAGCAGACAGCGCCCATCGTGTTCGACCAGGGTGATGATGGCCGGATCCACGCGCGGGAACTGCAGCGTGCCGCACGCCTCGCAGCGGCGCCGATGGCCGCCATGAAGGATGGTAGTAGGCTGCCCGCAGACGCCGCAGAAACGGTGCTTCTCGTGCCAATGCATCAGCGCGCGCGCGTATGCGGCGATGCCGGCATCGCGCTCGTCGAGATTGCGTGCGGCGAGGCGCAGATCGACCCACTCCGAATCGCCGAGCGCGGCATCGCGGATGCGATCGATGACGTCCACAACAACCGGTTGCGCATCAATGCTGCCAAGCCACAAGCGCAACGATGGTTCCGCATCGGCCACCGAACCGGAGACCAAAACCTCGCCCGAATTGCTCAGAAAAAAGCGGCGCGCCGATTCGAGCGGGATTTCCCCAGCGCCGGCGCGCTCGCGCCAGGCTTCGTCGCGATCGATGGGCAGCGATGCGAACAGATGACGACGGGTCATACGAGCACTTCGATGCTGTCGTGCACGCGAATCGTACCGTGCGTGATCGGGATCGCGTTCATGCCGAAGATCACGCCCTTTTCGACGGCGCGATAGCGCTTGAGCGTCACCAGCGGCTCGCCGTCGGGCTCACGTTCGGCTCGATCCGGATCGACGGTGGTGAACACGCAGCGCACGCAGGGTTTGACCACCGCCAGTTCCACCTCGCCAATGCGAATGCGCCGCCAGTTGTCCTCGGCGTGCGCACCGCTGTTCGCGATCAGCACGTTGGCGCGAAAGCGCCGCGCATCCATCGCGCGGCCGACGCGCTCGGACAGTTGCGCCACGGCCGACTCGGAGAGCAGCAGAATCGGGTAGCCATCGGGAAACGCAACTTCGTCATGCTCGCTCACAGCGTGGTTCGCGCTCACGGGCCGACGCATGGCGGCATCGGCGAATACCAGGCGCAGCGATTTGCCGCACACATGACTGAACCAAGCTGCAGCCTCGTCGCCAGCGTCGAGCGCCGAAACCGTATCGGACCACACGGTGACAGTCACGCGCTCGGTCGATTCGGGAATCGGCACCTGCAATGGCGTCGCGCCTGGCGCGCTGACGAAAAGCTGGCGCGCATCCATTGCCGGTTTGATGCTCACCAATGTCGGCAGCAGACGACCCGTAACGAAGCGCTTTTTCTCATCGACCAACATCCATTGCCGATCGCCCAGCAAGCCACGCGGTCCAACCTGGGCTGCGTCCAGAGGCACGCCCGCGCAGGATTTGATTGGGTAGGTTGTCAGCGCCGCAACCTGCAACATCAGTAGCGCGCCTTCGCGACCGGGATTCCCTTGGGAAAGCTCTCCTTTTTCGGCGCCCCTTTGAGCGCCGGCAATTGCAGCGGCTCCATCGCCACTTCGTGGTCCGGCAGCGTATCGAGCAGGTGTCGCACCATGTTCAAACGCCCGCGCTTCTGGTCGTTCATATCGACCATCGTCCACGGCGCTTCCGGGATATGCGTATGCGCCAGCATTTCATCGCGCGCCTTGGTGTATTCGCGGTATTTGTCGCGCGCAGCCAGGTCGATGGGCGAAATCTTCCAGCGTTTGACCGGATCGTCGGCGCGCTCAGCGAGTCGCTCCTCCTGCATCTTCTGATCGCAGCCGAACCAATACTTGTAAAGCAGGATGCCGCTTTTGACCAGCATGCGCTCAAAGGCCGGGCAATCGACAAGGAACTGCTGGTACTCCTCCTCGCTGCAAAAACCCATCACGCGTTCTACGCCTGCGCGATTGTACCAGCTGCGATCGAACAACGCGATCTCACCGGCGGCGGGCAAGTGCGCCGCGTAGCGCTGGAAATACCATTGCGTACGTTCGCGCTCGGTGGGCTTGCTCAGCGCCACGACGTGGCAGGAGCGCGGATTCAGGCAATCGGTAAACGCCTCGATTGCCCCGCCCTTACCCGCGGTATCGCGCCCCTCGAACACCACAACAAGGCGCCTGCCCGTGTGCTGCAGCCAGCGATGCATCGCATTCAACTCTTCCGCGAGTGGCTCCAGCAACTTGCGGTAGTCCTTGCCCGACAGTTCGCCCATGATGCGCTCCCGTTTGCGATGAATAGATGCTCGCACGGGCGCGGGCGGAGGGCTACCTTGACGCGTGTGCGGGCAAGCACTCTAAAGAGCATTCGCACGAAGACACGAAGCGTTGAGTCTGATCTTCGTGTCTTCGTGACTTCGTGTGAACTAAAAACACCTGCAAGCGCAGTCATGCACCTACGAGCTGATACCCCCGTATCCGCCGCGAGAACGCTTCCAGCGCAGCGATGCCGGATTTCTCGGCCTCATCGCACCACGCACGCAGCGATTCGGCGAGCGCTTCGCCGTTGCGCCCGGAACGCTCCAGCGTGGCGGCGAGGCTGCGCCGGTATTCCATCACGCGCGCCAGCGCTGGTCGCTCGCGCACCCACGTCCGCATGCGTTCGCGCGAAGCCTCGTCGAGCCAGCGGCCATCGTTCGCCAACGCGCGCCGGAACTTGCCGCGCATGCGTTCCATCTGCCCTTCGGCACGTTCGGCTTCGGCTTTCAGCGTCGGCATGATCACGCCGTGGAAATAGTCGCCCATCACCTTGAAGCGATGCGTGAGCAAGGCGCGCACCGTGTCCATATCTGGAATCGAAACATTCGGTCGCTCCGATAGCGCTGGCGCGACGCGCAACACAGTCGCCAACTTGAAGAACGACAGCACCCGAATCGCCACCCAGCCGATGTCGAATTCATAGCGACGCAGCGCGAACTTCGACGAGCTGGGGTAAGCGTGATGATTATTGTGCAGCTCTTCCCCGCCGATGAAGAACGCCCACGGCGTCAGGTTCGTTGAAGTGTCGCTGGTTTCAAAGTTGCGATAACCCCACCAATGGCCCAGACCATTGACTACGCCAGCCGCGAGTACCGGAATCCACAGCATCTGGACCGCCCAGATTGCCAGACCAATCGCTCCAAACAGTGCGATGTTGATGAGCGCCATCAAGGTGGGACCGAGTGCCGGCAGCGGCGCATAAACGTTGCGCTCGATCCAGTCGTTCGGCGTGCCGGTGCCGTATTGCTCGATCAGCGCGCGATCTTTGCAGGCCTGCTGGTAGAGCACGACGCCATGAAACAACACCTTGCCGATACCATGGGTTTGCGGACTGTGCGGATCCTCCTCGGTTTCGCACTTGGCGTGGTGCTTGCGATGAATAGCCACCCACTCTTTGGTCACCATTGCCGTGGTCAGCCACGCCCAAAATCGGAACATGTGCGCGATTAGCGGGTGAAAATCCACACCGCGATGCGACTGGCTGCGATGCAAATACAGCGTCACCGAGAAAATCGTCAGTTGCGTGACCAGCGCGAAGTACACCACGACGGTCCAAAACGGCGAGCCGGTCAAACCTTTTGCCGCGAACGACAGCCAATCCATTGCGAGCATTCCAAGAGGCTAAAACGCGGAGTATCTTCGGTGCATGTGACGAGGTCTACGGTACGCCAGGGTACGGAACTCATCGTTCGATAGCTTCAAAGCGCAGCCGCAGAGCATTCGCCACCACCGAAACCGACGACAGGCTCATCGCCAGCGCGGCAATCATCGGACTCAACAGCACTCCAAAGGCCGGATACAAAAGCCCGGCCGCGATCGGAACACCGAGCGCGTTGTAAGCAAACGCGAAGACCAGGTTCTGGCGCATGTTGCGCACGGCCAAAGTCGACAACTGCCGGGCCCGCAGTATTCCGCGCAAGTCGCCTTTGACCAAGGTCACCTGAGCACTCGACATGGCGATGTCGGTACCGGTTCCCATGGCAATGCCGACATCGGCAGCAGCCAGTGCAGGCGCATCGTTGATGCCATCGCCCGCCATCGCAACACGCCGACCCTGCGCCTGCAGGCGGGCGACCAATGCCGCCTTGTCTGCGGGGCTCGATTCGCCGTGGACCTCATCGATCCGCAACTGCCGCGCAACTGCCTCAGCCGTGGCGCGACCATCGCCAGTCGCCATCACGATCCGCAGGCCGGCACCATGCAGCATCGCGATTGCTTCATGAGCGCTGGCCTTGATGGGATCGGCAACCGCTACCAGCCCGGCGAGCGCTCCGTCGACGGCGAGATACATCACGCTGGCGCCCTCGCTGCGCAGGCGCTCGGCAGTTTCGCTTAGCGCCTCGACGACCACACGGTGTTGCTGCATCAGCACGGTGTTGCCCAGCACCAGCGCATGGGCACCAACGCGACCGCGTACACCCATGCCAGTCGCCGACTCGAAGTCAATCGCATCCTCGAGCGGCAATTGGCGACGGCGGGCTTCGGCAACGATGGCGTCGGCGAGCGGATGTTCGCTGCCGGCGTCCAGACTGGCCGCCAGACGCAACACTTCGGTTGAGGACCATTCGTTTGCCGCCACGACCTCACGGAACGATGGCCGCCCTTCCGTCAATGTACCGGTCTTGTCGACGATGAGCGTATCGACGGTACGCAGACGCTCGATGGCTTCGGCGTCGCGAAACAATACGCCGGACTGCGCGGCGCGCCCGGTCACCACCATGATCGACATCGGAGTGGCCAGCCCCAGAGCACATGGACAAGCGATGATCAGGACCGCAAGCGCATTGACCATGCCATAGGTCCAGGAGGGCGCGGGTCCGTAAAAACCCCATCCCAGAAAAGTGAGCGCAGCGATCGCCAATACAACGATGACGAACCAATAGCTGACGGCGTCGGCAAGACGTTGCATCGGCGCGCGCGAACGCTGCGCTTGCGCTACCAGTCCTACGATCTGGGCCAGCACCGAGTCGGCGCCGACCCCCTCGGCGCGAATCACGAGGCTGCCGCTGCCGTTCTGCGTGGCGCCGATGACACGCGCGCCGGCGCTTTTTTCGACCGGGATCGCCTCGCCCGTCAGCATCGACTCGTCGACCGCAGAACGCCCGCTCAGCACCTCGCCATCGACTGGTATTTTTTCGCCCGGACGCACGCGCAAACGATCGCCGACATGGACATCGCTGAGCGCGATATCTTCCTCGGCGCCATCGTCGCGCAATCGTCGCGCCGATTTAGGCGCCAACCCCAGCAGGGCTTTGATCGCAGCCGAGGTCGATGAGCGGGCCTTCAACTCCAACACCTGGCCCAACAGCGTCAAGGAGACAATGACGGCTGCCGCCTCGAAGTAGACGCCAACCCGACCATGCTCCCGGAACGCCTCGGGGAACCATCCGGGAAACAGCGTCGCCACCACGCTAAAGCCGGCGGCCGCACCGACACCGGTGCCGATCAACGTCCACATATTCGGGCTGCCATTGCGCAATGATTGCGCCCAACGCACAAAGAACGGCCAGCCTGCCCACAGCACCACGGGCGCCGCCAAGATCAGTTCCAACCAGGTGCGCACACCTGCCGTCAGCGCCGGCACGCGATGCCCGGCCATCGCCAACAGCAGCACCGCCACCGAGAACGGCAACGTCCACCAGAACCGCCGACGAAAGTCGATGAGCTCCGGATTCTCCTGGTCGTCAAGGCTGGGCAGCATCGGTTCTAGCGCCATACCGCAGATTGGGCAGCTTCCTGGCGCGTCGCGCACAATCTGCGGGTGCATCGGGCAGGTGTAGCGGTCGCTGACTTGCGCGGGCGCCGGCGCGCGTACTGAAACAGGCTTCAGGTACCGGGCAGGTTCGGCCATGAATTTGGTTCGGCAGGTGGCGGAACAGAACCTATGCACATGCCCGGCGTGCTCGAGTTGATGCGCGCTATCGCCGCCGACCGACATCCCGCACACTGGATCGGTGTACGCGCTGGTATTGGCGTTCGCAGCCTGCGCTTGAGCGCAGTGCACGCGATGATCGGCGCTCGACACTTTTCCCCTCGTCGTGTGGTGTTCGTGCTTGTCGTGAGAGCAATGCTGTCGGCTCGGACCGCCTTCCCCGTGATTGAGGTGAATCGGCGAATGCTCAGGCTGCGACCAGCTCGAAGCAGCGATCGTGGCCTCGCCATGTTTGCGTTCCCCAGACAACTTCAGGTCATGGTGATTCATACACTTTGCTCCTGCGACAGCGCACCGAGAATTGGGCAGGACTCGCCGCGCCCATGGCCAGGACATGCCTCTACCAGCGTACGCAGGCCATTGCGGATGCGTTCGAGTTCGGCGATGCGTTGCTCGATGTCGTCGAGTTTGCGCTGGGCCGCCAATCGCACGCGGGCGACATCGCGTTCGGCGCTCAGCGCCAACAACGCGCGAATGTCGTCGAGCGCAAATCCCAGCGACTTCGCGCGACGAATAAAGAGCAAGCGCTTAAGCTCCTCTTCGCCATAACTGCGATAGCCCGACGCCGATCGACCCGCAGGCGCCAGCAGGCCGTTGCGCTCATAAAAGCGCACGGTATCAATAGCGACGCCGGCGCGTTTCGCAAGCGCGCCGATTGTGAGTGACATAGCCGTTCTCCTCATAGGGGATGACAGCTTGCACCTTGGACCTAGGTCCAGAGTCAAGCCCCTCTTTGCAACGAAACCGGCTCCTCGATCGGCGCTCGAGATCTATCCCTGGCGCATAGCGAAAGCGGCAATGCTTGGATCGAGGGGTCCGGCAATCCACTCTTCACTGTATCGACCTCGACAACCAACCGAGAACGCCGACCGTCCAGCCATCCGCCGTCTGTCGCTGCACAGCCGATTCCGTCGACGAGAGCGTCGGGGATCGGCCCTCCTTGCTCGCCCGGTTCTCGCTCTCGCTGCCTGCCCAAAGCAGACCGCCAGGTGCCTGACGGTCTGCTGTGTCAGCGCAACCAGCGCTTGTGTTGGAAAATCGACTTCACGCCTGAAATGGCCGCTCTGATCAGCGAACGGTTGCGGCTTCGGCAGCGGAAGCGCCGTCTTCCGCACCCATCTCAGCCGTGCTTCATGCGCGAGTGATCGACCGGTTTCGCCTTCAGTTCCGCCGGCTTCCCGGGCGGCAGTGAACGCCGGTGCGGCTTTCCGAAATCCGGGTCGCTGCTGACTCTGGACGCAACGGTGCCAGGCGGATTTGCATACCAGCCCGGATCGCTGAAGTCGCCGCTCGCCAGATCGTCGCGCACCTTGATCACAGTGAACATGCCACCCATTTCGAGATTGCCGAACGGTCCGGTGCCCATCATCATCGGCAAGGTGTTGTCGGGTCCACGCATGTGGCCTGAGTCCGTGTGCTCCTGATGCTCAGCCATGCCGTCGCGGCCCATCGCCATATAGCCGGGCAGCAAGGCGCGGATTTCCGCCTCCACGCCGGTCTGATCGACACCGATGGTATTGGGTATCTCGTGGCCCATCGCGTTCATCGTGTGGTGCGACATGTGGCAGTGGAACGCCCAGTCGCCAGGAAGCGCGACAAACTCGATATCGCGAATCTGACCCACGCCGACGATCTCGGTGACCTCCGAGCGCCACAGATTCTGCGGCCAGCGACCGCCATCTCCACCGGTCACCACAAACTTTGGCCCGTGCATGTGAATCGGGTGATTCCACATCGATAGATTGGCGACGCGAATTCGCACGCGCTCGCCGCTGCGCGCTACCAACGGCGCGATCGCCGGGAACACTTTGCTGTTCATGGTCCACAGATCGAAGTCCTGCATCACCGAAGGATCGGGCCGATAAGTGCCGGGATGCAGAGCAAAGTTATGCAGCAGCAACGCGTAGTCGCGATCGATAGGCGGGTTTTCCGACGTTCTTGGATGGATCACGAACATACCCATCATGCCCATCGCCATCTGCACCATTTCATCGGCATGCGGGTGGTACATGTGCGTACCGTGCTGGCGCAATGTGAACTCGTAAACGTAGGTCTCGCCAGGCTTGATATGCGGCTGAGACAAGCCACCGACGCCGTCCATTCCGCTGGGCAGCAAAATGCCGTGCCAATGCACGCTGGTGTGCTCAGGCAATCGATTGGTCACATAAATCCGAACGCGATCGCCCTCGACGGCCTCCAAGGTCGGGCCCGGCGTGGTTCCGTTGTAACCCCAGCATCGTGCGCGACATCCGGGGGCAAACTCGTGTTCAATTTCTTCGGCAACCAAATGGAACTCTTTGACGCCATCCACCAGCCGGTGCGGCAGCGTCCATCCGTTGGGGGTGTGCACTGGGCGATAGCCGCGCGCTGGCGTCGATTCGGGCGCATGCGCTGGCGCCTGCGCATCGGCCTTGTGCGTCAGGATCAACGGCGCCAAGGCGCCGAGGCCGGCCCAGCGAAACCAGTGTCTTCTCGAAGAATTCATTGTTGTTCTCCTGCGTCTTTATCGCGCTCGGGATGGCTGCGGTGGTTTTCGTCGTCGATGGGTTCTGCGGGCGCCGGTTCGGGCCTGCGTTGCGATTCGTCGCGTGGCTCGTCGGCGCGCTCGTGCCTATGGTGATGCGCATGCGGATCGACGTCTCTGCCGCTCGATGAACCGTGTCCGGCGTGCGGGTCGTGCGCCGCTTCAGGCAACACCGCATCGACGCCGAGCGTGCCTGGACCGATCGCGTCATCGTCCGGCAATCGCCCGCCAACGGCCCTGCGCAACCGAGCACGCGCAATCCAGTAATCGCGCACGGCCTCCAGATACGCCTGATAGGCGTCGTACTCCTGTTGCTTGGCTTGCAGCAAATCGAACACACCCACCAGCATGAAATTCACTTCTTCTTGCGTCCGCGCAACAATCGCCTCGCGTTGCGGCACCAATTCGCGGGCGTAGCGATCGGCAATATCGCGCGCCGCATCGAGCGCATCGACCGCACTCGCCGCATCGTTGTGGACCTCGACCAACAGTCCATCGAGTGTCGCGCGGGCGGCGTGCAGTTCGGCCTGGGCACGCTCCAGTTGGCCCTGGCTTTGAGAGAACAACGGCACCTCAACCTGTACCGATGGCCCGGACAACCGTTCGCCACTTGCCTCACGTTCGCGTTCGCCGCCCACCTCGACCGCGCCCAGCCAGCGCCAGCGGCGCGTCGATTTCAACGCGTCTTCTCGCACCCGGACGGCTTGCCGAGCAGCCCGCAAATCGAGGCGCTGGTCCAGCGCGCGCGCAATCAATTGGTCGACATCGAAGCGAGCGTCAGGCGGCGCCGATAGTTTGTCCGCCAGCGTCCAAGGACCGCTGCTGCGCTGGCCAATGAACGCAGCGAGGCTGGCTCTGGCGCGCAGCGCAGCAGCGCTCGCGTCGATGGCCTCGATGCGAGCCTGCGCCGCCGCAGCTCGCTCCAGCTCAAGTTGCAATCGCGAAATATTGCCGGCCTCGAAGAACCGGAGTGCGAGCGACTCGGCGGCATTCGCCGATTTGGCGACGATCGCGCGCATCGCCGCAATTTGCGCCGCGCCAACCGCTTCGTACCAGGCACTCTCTGCCTCGTAAGCCAGCTCCAGCAGTTCGGCGGCGGCCACCGCCTGCGCGCGCTCCAACTCGCCACTGGCGAAGCGCTTGCGTGCCGGCAACAACAGTGCATCGCTCAAACTCATCGCCAGCGCGCGCGTGATGGTGCTGGCGCCGTCCGTCGGCGCCAGGCTCAGGAAGGCGAAGCTTGGATTGCTCAGGCGCGCCGCATCTTCCCAATCGCCGCGCGCCATTCCGATGTCGGCAAATGCGCTGCGCACGCGCGGGTGATGCAGCAGCGCCAAGCGCACGGCGTCGGCTGCCGTGACCGGTCGCGCCGGCACCGGTGCCGACCCCAGCGCCCGCGGCGCGGGCGGCCGATGGCCGCTAGCGTCTTCCACCCACGTGCGCATTTCCAGATAGCCGCGTTCGCGCGGCAACGCGCACGCAGACAAAGTCACGAGCGCCGCCATGGCGACGCTCAGTCGTATCGAACTCATTGCTCTCTCCTTTGCCAGGGACTCGCCGCATCGAATAGGCGATGCGCCCTGGTCCTATGCACAGATCTTCAATTGCGCTGCACCCGCGAGGCGCCGCGCATTGGGCGTCGCGTCACGCTACCTGGGGAGGACGGAAAGGCGCGAGAACTGCGGTGCGTGGATATCTCGGCGATGCGGCAACCTGAAAATCCAGGTTCATTGCTTTGGCCACCGCCAACACAAAAAAGCCCGCCTGCGGCGCGACATAGCCGCAGCGACAGGCGCCATCTTCGCAGCAAGAATCACCGGGATCTGGCTCGGGCACGTCGCCGTGGCAATCGACAACTGAGTCGGCGGATGCGTGCATCAGCATCGCGGAGCTCGACGCGAATGCGCCGCTGCACACGAGCGACAGAATGACCAGCGCATGGAGGACGATTCGAGCCATCGGCAAAAAGACTGCGCTTGCTGGGCGAAAGTTTCAACGGTCAAAGAGCTCGCGTCGACAACCCCTTTGTTGCATGCGCACAACATTGTTGCTTTAACACCAATTTAAGTTTTGACGTCATCCCTACAACTCGATATGGTTCGCGCCGTCTGAGAGCAGCCGGAAGCGACGCGTGATCTATCAATCCGACTGGCGCCATCGCCGATCTTCCACTTCGCGCCAAGCGGTACGTCGTCACTATCAACAACGCCCGGTTCACGTCAAATCGCTGTCGCGTTTCCGCAACGCTTGCCTGGATGCCATCACCCGCGTTCTGCAATTCGGCGTGCGCAATCGCCGCACCACGATGCTCGGTGGATCGACTCTCGCTGTAGTGCTGGTGGGTGTTGTTGTGCTTCCGGTTTTCGCCGGTGTGATGCGCCCAGATCCGATTGCCAAACAGCTCAATATCCCTCTGCAGCTGCCGCCGGCAAGCGAAACGCTATCGGCCATTCCTTCGCCAGTGTCAGCGCTGGAATCGGATCTTTATCTGGGCAGCAACAGCGAAGACGGCTGGCAGGTCGTCACCGTTCGCCGCAATGAGACGCTCGGCAACATCTTTTCGCGCCTGGGTCTGTCGGCTACCACGATGCACCGTCTGCTCGAAGCGAGCGACAGCGTGCGCGCTCTGACGCAAATCCACCCGGGCGATCAAATCGCTTTTCGCATCCCCAAAGATGGTTTGCTGACCGCACTGCAGTTCGATCGCAGCGAGTCTGAGCGCGTGCTGGTGGAGATCGACGGGCACGACGTCAAGGAACGAACGATCGAGCGCGCGCTGGAGCGCCGCACGCAATATGGCAGCGCGGTGATCTCTTCCTCGCTCTTCGCCGCAGGCGAGGCCGCTGGCATGTCGGACACCCAAGTGATGCGTCTGGCTGAAGTGTTCAACTACGACGTCGATTTTGCACAAGACCTGCGCGAGGGCGACCGTTTCGCCGTGGTCTATGAGTCGATCTACCGCGATGGTGTCCGACTGCGCGACGGCGATGTACTGGCCGCCGTGTTCGTCAACCAGGGCAAGCGCTACGAAGCGTTCCGCTACACCGACAGCAGCGGTCGCAGCGATTTTTATCGCGCAGATGGTCGCAGTCTGCGCAAAGCATTCATCCGCACGCCGGTGGAGTTCACGCGCATTTCTTCGCGCTTCTCCTCTGCCCGCAAGCACCCCATTCTGGGTCGCATGCGCGCCCACCGCGGCGTCGACTATGCCGCACCCACGGGAACACCCGTGCGCGCAGCAGGCAACGGCAGCGTGCGTTTTGTCGGCAATCAGAGCGGTTACGGCCGCACCATCGAATTGCAGCATGGCAATCAGGTGACCACCCTGTACGGTCATCTGTCGCGCTTCGCCAAAGGGCTGAATAAAGGCGACAAAGTGCAGCAAGGCGAGGTGATTGGCTATGTCGGCATGAGTGGTCTGGCCACCGGCCCGCACCTGCATTACGAATTCCGAGTCGGCGGCGTGCATCGCGATCCGCTGAGCGTCGATCTGCCGGTGTCCGAGCCGTTGACTGGCGCCGAGCTGGCCGGGTTCCAGAAAGCGCGCGAGCAGTTCGCGACGGCGCTGGCGGTGGTCGAAGACCAATCGCTCGCGGTCGTGCGCTGACCTGAATCCTCGTCGTCACTCGGCACGTTCGGGCACGATCTGGTGACGTCCGATCTTTACCTGGGTCTGATCTCTGGCACGAGTGCCGATGGTATCGATGCGGCCTTGGTGCGTTTTGGGCATTGCCCACACGTAGTCGCTGCGCACACGTTTCCGTACGATCCGAATTTACGCCAGCGGCTGCTCATGATGATGGTAGCCGACGCGGTGTCGCTGGACGAGCTGGGCTCGATCGATGTTGAGGTAGGTCGCGCCTTTGGCGAGGCGGCAAATGCGCTGTTGGCGATTGCGCGCGTGGCACCCGATGAGGTCGTCGCGATCGGCTCTCACGGCCAGACGATTCGCCATCGTCCGCAGCGGACCTTCCCGTTCACGATGCAAATCGGCGATCCGAATCAGATTGCAGAGATCGCCGGCATCCGCACCGTCGCCGATTTTCGGCGCCGCGATATGGCCGCGGGCGGCCAAGGCGCGCCGCTGGTGTGTGCGCTGCACGCCGACGTTTTCGCCGGCAATGCGCCCCGCGCCGTCCTCAATCTTGGCGGCATCGCCAACTTCACGTTGCTGGCGCCGGGCCGCCCAGTGCGTGGCTTCGACACTGGCCCGGCCAACTGTCTGCTCGATGCATGGGCGCAGGAACACACCGGCCAATCGCGCGACGAGGGCGGCACTTTTGCCGCTTCGGGTCAGGTGATCGAGCCGTTGCTGACCCGGTTGCTGGCCGAGCCGTATTTTGACCAACCCGCACCCAAGAGTACCGGGCGCGAGCAGTTCAACTTGCGTTGGTTGCTGCCCAAACTTCGCGGCACCGATCAACCGAACGATGTGCAAGCCACGCTCTTGGCGCTGTCGGCGCAGAGCATTGCCAAGTCACTGGCCCGCGAGCAGCCCGATACCGTTGACGTCATCGCTTGCGGCGGCGGCGTGCATAACGCGCACCTGCTTGATGCGATCCGCGTCGCGCTCGAGCGTGACTTTGGCAGGTCCATTCCAGTCTCGACCACCGCAGACCACGGCATCCACCCGGATTTCGTAGAAGCGGTTGCTTTCGCCTGGCTGGCGCGTCGAACGTTGTGCGGCGAACCCGGCAATTGCCCCGAGGTCACTGGCGCTCGCGGTCCGCGTGTGCTGGGAGCGGTGTTCTGAAAGACACCGAATCCAGGCCCAAGCTCGCCACATTCAAAGCGCGTTTCGAGCGCTACCCGGAGCGTCATATCGGCATCGACTGGACTGACGTCGAGGCCAAGCTGTTGGCAAACCGAGGCGCGCTTGCGTCGCTCATCGCAATGGAAACCAGCGGCGGCGAACCAGATGTCATCGGCGTCGACGAACGGCGACGAATTCTGTACTGCGACTGTGCAGCCGAGAGCCCGACCGGTCGTCGCAGTTTGTGCTTCGACGACGACGCGCTCAATGCGCGCAAAGAGAACAAACCGGCGGGAAGCGCGCTCGGGATGGCAGCGGCCATGGGTATCGAACTGTTGACCGAAACCGAATATCGGCAACTTCAGTCTTTGGGCGAGTTCGATCTCAAAACCTCCAGCTGGATCGCCACGCCAACTCAGATTCGCAAACTCGGCGGCGCACTCTTTTGCGACCGACGCTACGATCAGGTGTTCCTCTATCACAACGGCGCGCAGTCGTACTATGCGGCCCGCGGTTTTCGCGGGATGTTGCGGCTCTGATCGAGACAGGCCATTGACGATGCTTCGTCGCTCGATTTGAAGTCACGCGGCGGCTTGAGCGGGGCGCCCTTCATGGCGCCCACGCCGTTATGGCCAATTCGTCCGTGAGTCACCAACGCTCGCGCGTTCGAACTTGACGCAGTCCCTAAGCCTTCCGACCCGACGCATCCTCGGTATACGGCTCGTGCAGCACCACCGGCTTGCCCGCTGCTCGGCGAGCGCCGATGTTCAGCAGCTCCACCAACACCGCAAACGCCATCGCGAAGTACACATAGCCTTTGGGTACCGGCTGGCCGAATCCGTCGGCGATCAGGATCACGCCGATGAGCAGCAAGAAGGCCAGCGCCAGCACCTTCACCGTCGGGTGACGCATCACAAATTCGTGGATCGCCTTGGCGAGGAACACCATCGCTGCGGTGGCAACCAGAATCGCAATGACCATGATGCTGATATGCGAGGTCATGCCCACCGCAGTGATGATCGAGTCGAGCGCAAAGACCATGTCGAGAATCATGATCTGCAAGATGACAGCGGCGAACGTTGCCTGCACCGCAGCGCCCTTGTTGTTGTCCGGGCCTTCGAGCTTGTTGTGCAGCTCGTTGACCGCCTTGTAAATCAAAAATAGTCCGCCTGCGATCAGGATAATGTCGCGCCAGGACAGCTCATTGCCCCACACCGTAAACACCGGCGCCGTCAGCCCCACGATCCAGGCGATCGTGAACAGCAATGCAAGGCGACTCACAGCCGCTACCCCGATGCCCACCTGGCGCGCCAACGCCCGCTGATGCTCCGGCAGTTTGGTGGATAGAATGGAGATGAATATGATGTTGTCGACGCCGAGCACCACCTCCAGCGCGATCAGGGTTGCAAGGGCAATCCAGGCTTCAGGGCTGGCGATCCATTCGAACATGGGCGGGCTCGGGCGCAAAAGTGAGAAGACCGTCAATGATCCAATGGCGATTGTGGACATTCCGTGCACCTTTCACGACCGCCTTCGTCAGTGTCCTGAAACCATCGCGGTCTGAGCGGTCGCCTTCCGTCCTGAGCTTTTGCGGTAGATTGAGCGGCAATCGCTGCTGCGGAAACTTCTCTTGCCTGCCGACAATTCGAAAAACCCCGACGCTGTCCAACGCCTGACGATCCGCCGTCCAGACGATTGGCATGTACACCTTCGCGACGGCGCGATGCTCGCCTCGGTGGTGAACTACACCGCCCGGCAATTCGCGCGGGCCATCGTCATGCCAAATTTGAATCCGCCGGTGACGACCATGGCGGCCGCCGACGCCTATCGATCGCGCATCACCGCCGCGCTGGATCCGGGGATCAAGTTCACGCCGTTGATGACCTGCTATCTCACCGACAGCATCGACCCGTCCGAGATCGAACGCGGCTTCACCGCAGGCGTGTTCACCGCCTGCAAGCTCTATCCCGCCCACGCCACGACGAACTCGAGTTTCGGCGTCACCAATGTCGAGAACATCTACCCGGTACTGGAAACGCTGCAGCGCATCGGCATGCCGCTACTCGTGCATGGGGAAGTGACCGATAAGCACGTCGATGTGTTCGATCGCGAAGCGGTGTTTATCGACAAAATCCTGTCGCAGCTGATCGTCCGATTTCCGGCACTCAAAGTGGTGTTCGAGCACATCACCACGTCCGAGGCTGCCGCCTTCGTCGAATCCGGCCCGGCAACGCTGGCCGCAACAATCACGCCGCATCATCTGGACATCAATCGCAACGCCATGTTCGAGGGTGGCATCCGCCCACATTTTTACTGCCTGCCCGTCGCCAAGCGCGAACATCACCGCCTCGCACTACGCCGCGCCGCCGTCTCCGGCTCCCCAAAGTTTTTCCTCGGCACCGATTCGGCCCCGCACACCATCGGCGCCAAAGAATCCGCCTGCGGCTGCGCCGGCATCTTCAATGCCCCGCACGCCATCGAAGGCTACGCAAAAACCTTCGAAGAAGAAGGCGCACTCGATCGCCTGGAAGCCTTCGCCTCCGAACACGGCCCGCGCTTTTACGGCTTGGCGCTCAACAGCGAACGCATCGTGCTCGAACGCGCCGCACAGTTCGTTCCACAACGCCTGAGCGCCGCCGATACGGAGATCGTGCCGTTCCATGCCGGCAGCATACTCGCATGGCGATTTGCGGGGCTGGCGCCGTGATGGCACGCTGAGCGCATCAGGGCAAGGACACAATCGGTTTGGAGGGGTCTATGGCAGACGATGTCGATGACGAAAAATACGAGATCCTGATGGATGCGATCGAGGAGCGTGTTTCAGAGCGCTTCCCGAACGGGCCGGTCAGGTTCTCCGCATTTGACCACGATGATGACGGATTGCCTGTCGACAACCTTGATGCCATCGCCATCGAAGGACCGTGCGTGCTCGTGGCAAAGCACGATCCGTTCTTCGGCGCTGGAACAGACTACCAAAGCCCGCCACTTCACTCACCAACATGGTGGGTCGTCCTGGAACACGCCAACCAGATGGTCGAAGTGACTGGCGATGAACATCACATATTCCTTGAAGGCGTCGCCCGCCAGGAGCACGCAATCGCGGGCGTGCCGTGCTACGAATTCGAAATGGGATCGTGATGAGTCCCAAGAAGACGGTTCGTCGAAGATGTTGCGATCCACGCGTCATCCGCCAATTGTCGCAATGCGAGCGCAAAAAGCCGCCCTGGAGGCCTTCTGATGCCAGGTGGCGAACACGCTACGCGGCGCGTTTCTCCTCGGGTCGCGTTGCTGGGCCGGCATGCCGAACAAAATGCCGCAAGCCATCGGCGGTTTCATTCGGACCTCCGGCAGCATCGCCAGCAACTTCTCCGGTTACATAACGGCGATGCAGACGGGGTTGGATGCTTGACTTGGCGGCGGATGCCGCAATTGCACCGCCTCTATCAAACACCAATAAGGTCTCGACGAAGGAACGCGAAATGCTCCAACCGGGCATCTCATACCACCCCAGGGCAACGCCCTGGGTCGCGACCAACAACAATGCCCGCGTTCTGAAGGAACGCGCATAGTGCATTCCATCACCGATGCCCCGGCGCCCTGACCCAAATCCAACCCTCGCGCGCTGCGCGCTCCAGGTTCGTCGGCTTCAAGGTTTCACCGGCCAAAAAATCTGAAGCGGCAATCACACACAGCCCAGCATCGAACACATCCACTTTCTCTTTGGCCAAAGCTGGCAGCCACGGCGCCCTGTCGGCGAACGCAGCGCCGAGCGCTGCGCGCGGCGCTACCGCCTCCGGCTTCTTGTATCCCGCGGCGTTCACCGCCCACGCCTTCAGCGTCGCCGCCGGATAAACCTCCACCGCTGCATAACGCCCCGAAAAATCCGCACCCCACGCAAGCGGAATTGGATCACTGAGCGTAACGCGCAACTGATTCAAAACCTCGAGCGCCTTCCAAGCCGTGCGTGCAATCCGATCGGCGCCGACATCCAGCGAATGTTTGCCGACACGAGCAGCCACCACCCGATCCGTTTCCCGGCGAAACAGATCATTCGGATTTGCCTCAAGCACACCGCCCGCACGATGCGACGCCAACCGATCGCCAAGTTCCGTCGGCCATCCCAACGGCGCATCAATCGCAATCAACGCCCGCTTCGCCCTTCGCAACGCCGGCACAAGATGCGTCCCAACACCCGCTGCCGTCTGTAGCGTGCCGAAAGCGCGCAGTTCAATCGATGCGCCGTTGGCGACGCCGATTGCGAAGCCGAAATTCTTGGGTTCTACGGCGGCGTCAAGGCCAACTAGCAACATGGGAGATCTCAGCGAATGTGCGGTTTGCTTCAGGACCCCGGGAGGCAGTAAAGCGTCCCAACACAATGGCTACTCGTCTGACTGCGCGCCGCCCCACTTCTCACTAACGACAATGATGCAACCATGAACTTGATCGTGCCTCATCACGTCAGCAAGTCCAGGTGAATCAGCACGTCGCGACGATCAGCTACCAGCCGCCAACTGCCGTTGGCATGGGAAATCTCGGGCGCGCTGGAGCGCCCATGAATCGGGCGGGCATGGCCCCAAAGGGGCGAACGGTGATAGCAAAGGGTGGAACCCTGGTATCGACGTCGCAAATCACCCCGCGCCCCAACGGGGCGCACGGAACGTTCGTATCGCGTTGGCACGGATCATTCGCACGACCGGTCGGGCGGTGACACAAGGACCGCACGATGCCACCGTCCGCCCCGTTGGGGCGGCTTTTTTGTTTTTTTGCCCGTTACCAGGGTTGCGCTCGTTCCTCGCTCCACCCTTCGCTATCAATGTCCATGCCGTTGGCATGGAAAATCGTGGGTAAGACGTGGCGCCTACATTCCGGGGATGCGCGGCCCCGAAGGGGCCAACGGTGATAGCGAAGGGTAGAACCCTGGAACAGGGTGGAACCCTGGTACCGGCGCCCCCATCACCAGCCGCCCCAACGGGGCGCACGGAACGTTCGTCCATGCCGTTGGCATGGGAAAACCAATGTACTTCGGGACGCACGAAACATCCGCGTCGCCGTGACACGCCCAGGCGCACGAAACGTCTACGCTCCTCGCTTCAATCCCACAAATATCGTTCGTCATATTGGATGCCGTACTTCTCCAACAACCGCCGGTATTCGTCTTGGAACGACACCGTTCGGTGATGCTCTTGCTGCACGGCGATGTATTGGATGACGGCTTCCTTGTGGCTGGGGCTCACCGAAAAAATGCCGTATCCAGCTTGCCAATGAAACCGGGCGAGGGCCGGGGCTTTCTCCTGAATCCACTTCGTCGCTCCGGTTTTGACTTCCCGCACCAAGTCCGCCACGGACATGGTGCGTGGCATCGGTAAAAGTAAGTGGATGTGGTCGGCCACGGAGTTCGCCGCGAGCAGGTCGCTGCCGCAACGCCGAACGATGCCGCCGATGTAGGCATGCAAATCATCGCGCCAAACATCGTCCAGCATGGGCGCCCGATCTTGGGTGCTGAAGACCAGATGCACGAGGATGTTGGCAAGCGATTGCGGCATTTTGGCTAGCCCGCATACTTCGTAAGGTCGCGAGGAACTGGTCCGCTTTCGTCGCAACGGCGCGGGAATCTGCGAATTGGTCGAACTGACGAATTCTTCACTGCCATTTCCTCTCTAACGCGGCCCTCGCTCGTTCTTTGCGCCGGACTCTTCGTTGTTCGTCGTCGCAATGGGAGATGAGCATCGATTGCGCGCGCAGCGCGCGATGCTCAGAGCGCCCGGCAGCTTCGCTGACGGGCTGGGTCAACCATTCCTCCTCACGCCTCGATTCCGGCACAAGGCCCTTCGCGATCTTCCACGTTCCCTCACGGTGTCATTCTGCTTGAGCGGCGATCAATACTGCTCCTGCCCGGTCGCGAATTGGCATTGCGAAACGCGCTGGCGAGAATTGGCGAGAATCGTGGCGGCAGTTCGCATCTGTCCAGTAACATCCGCCTTGCCCACTTCAAATCCAAAGCCCATGCCGAAGCACTTGCGCCTGCTGCTCATCCTCGCCGCGGCCTCAATCGGCGCCTGCACGCCCAAACCGTCGGCCGAAACGATTGAGCGGGTGCGTGGGGATGCGAATCGGGTGTTCGATGAGTTCGATCCGATGTGCGTTTATCAGGGGCCGTTTCCGTGGCGGGAGAGTTTGCATCCGCTTGGGTGCGACAAGTGCGATGAGCTGGTGCGTGCGGGGCTGGTTGCCAAACGCGAGACTGAGGGCGAGGCGGTTTTTGAGCTGACGGCGGATGGCAAGGCGCTGTATCGCGACGACATAGACACGGCGTACAAGACGGTGGTGGAAGAGCGCCGACAGAAGCTGGGCTCATCCGATGCGGCGCCGCCGGAGAAGGCGTTCAAACGGCCGCGCTTGTGCTTTGCGAAGACGCGCTTTCATTCCATCGCCGACATGCTCCCGCCGATGGACGATGGTGCGGAAAAATTCCAGAGCTTCAAGATCGTGCGCGAAGTAACGGACATTAAGCCGCAGCTCTACAACGCGGCCTACGCCGCCCTCACCGCCGGATGCAATCGCCGCCCGGAGGGCGCGCAGCCCGCGCTCTGCGATGTGGCGATCTACAATTTTGTGTACTACGGCGATGGCCTCGTCGAGTTGCGCAACGATGTGCGCTATGGGGCTTGGGTGGATGAGCCGTAGGTGGTCAATGCGGTAGTTCACGCGAACCCAAATGGCATTGGCGCGGGGACCGTCGATCACCGACCATATCTCGACAAGATCACGCGCAATGCCCCAACGGGGCATGGCATACCAGCCCAGGGCAAGGCCCTGGGTCACGCCCGCCTTCGAACCCAGCGTTCTGAAAGTACGCCGCATGCCGAAACGGCGCCGAACGTCAACCGTGTATGCACTGAACTCGTATGCCATGTCACGTTAGGACGTTCGAGTCTGTCGACGCGAGATGCAGTGTTAGCATGATTTGAAGGCGCTGCCGACGCTGGGGTTGTTGAGCTTCGCGCCGTGCCTCCGACATTCCTCGCCCGGTCAGCCTTCATTACACGGCCTGCAAGCATCGGTTCGGGACATCGCGGGTCGGAACTGGCCGCGCGAGAGCGCGACCCACAGGACGACGCGCGCCTAGGTTAACGCTTCGATCGCCGCGCAGGTCTGTTCGACCTGGTCGGCACTGACGTCGAGGTGGGTCACGAGGCGCACCGTATTTGGCCCGAACGCAGAGCCGCGAATATTGTGTTCTTGCAAGCGATCGAGGAACTGCGCGGCGGGCGGCGACACGTCGAAAATAACGATATTGGTTTCGACCGGTTGAATCGCTGTGACCAGCGGGCAACCGCGTAGAGCGGCGGCGATCTGCTGCGCGTGGGCGTGGTCGATCGTCAAGCGCTCGACGTGATTTTGCAGCGCATACAAACCCGCGGCGGCGAGGCCGCCGATCTGGCGCATGCCGCCACCGAAGCCCTTGCGCAGACGGCGCGCGTGGGCGATGAACGGTGCCGGGCCGATCAGCAGCGATCCCACCGGTGCGCCGAGGCCCTTGGAGAGGCAAATGGAAATGCTGTCGCAGAGCTGTCCCCAGGCGCTGGGCGCATCGCCGGTGACGGCGAGCGCGTTGAACAGACGCGCGCCGTCGAGATGCAGTTTCAAACCGCGCTCGCGGCACAACTCTGAGATCGCGCGCGCTTCGTCCAGGCGCTGCACGGCGCCGCCAGCGGCGTTCACGGTGTTTTCGATGACCACTAATCGCGAGCGCGGCAGCCAGTCAGCGATGGGCTTGATCGCAGCCGCGATCTGCGCGGGAGTGACGATGCCGCGCGCTGCATGGATGGGGTGCACGGCGATCTGCGAGTGGAAGCCATAGCCGCCATTTTCGTAGCGATACACGTGCGCCATGTCCGAACAGATCAGCTCGTCCATCGGCTGCGTGTGCGCCTTGATCGCGATCTGGTTGCTCATCACACCCGAGGGCATGAACAGCGCCGCCTCATGGCCGAACAGTAGCGCGGCGTACGATTGCAGCGCGTGCGCGCTCGGATCCTCGTTGAACACATCGTCGCCCACGGGCGCGTGCGCCATCGCGGCGAGCATGGCGGGTGTGGGGCGGGTGACGGTGTCGGAGATGAGATCGATCATGGGGTCGTTAGTAGTCAATAGTAGATGGTCAATACGTCGCCGCCTTGCGACTCCGCACGGTCGACTCGCGACTATGGTCCGAGCACCTGTTGCAGCGCAGCACGCTTCGTGCTTTTTCTTCGGTCTTTCAGAGCGTAGTGTCGGGCGTGTGTCGCTTGCATGTCGAAATTGCGAACCTAGTGCCAGGGAGATCGAACGATGCCAAGTTATGCCACGAAAGACATCCGCAACGTTGCTCTGACTGGCCACGCCGGCGCGGGCAAGACCACGTTGTTCGAGGCGCTGCTGCTGGCCGGCGGAGCGATCAACGTGGCTGGCAGCATCGAGCGTGGCACAACGGTGTCGGATCACGATCCGATGGAGAAGTCGCGGCAGCACTCGCTCAACACGGCCATCGCATCGATCGATCATGGCGGCATTCACGTCAATCTGATCGATACGCCAGGGTACCCGGATTTTCGCGGCCCTACGCTGTCGGCGCTGGCCGCCGTGGAAACGTGCGCGGTGGTGGTCAACGCCGCGCATGGTATCGAGTTCTCCACGGTTCGGTTGATGGAATACGCCAAGGCTCGGCGCCTGTGCCGGCTGCTGATCGTCAACAAAATGGAGCATGAGGAAGCAGAGCTGGAGTTGCTCGTCGAGCAACTGCGAGAGACCTTCGGGAACGAGTGTTTGCCGATCAATCTGCCGGCCAAGGGACGAGCCGGCGTCGTCGATTGTTTCTTCAGTCCAAGCGGCACAGCGGATTTTGGCGATGTCACGCAGGCCCACCAGCGCATCATCGATCAGGTCGTCGAAATCAACGAAGATGTGATGGGCCATTACCTAGAAGAAGGCGAAGCGGGCCTGTCAGGGCAGGAGTTGCACGACGCTTTCGAGCAGTGCTTGCGCGAGGGGCATCTGGTGCCGATTTGCTTTGTCTCGGCGCGCACCGGCGCGGGCGTCAAAGAGCTCTTGGATCTGTTCGAAAAACTGATGCCGAATCCCTCCGAGGCCAACCCGCCGCTGTTCGTGCGCGGCGACGAGTCGTTCCGGACCGAACCCGACGCGAAGAAACACGTGGTCGCTGATGTATTCAAGATCATCAACGATCCCTTCGTCGGCAAATTGAGCGTGTTCCGCTTGTACCAGGGCACCGTGCGCAAAGACACGCAGCTGTTCATCGACGATGGCAAGAAGCCGTTCAAAGTAGGGCACCTGTTCAAGCTCAAGGGCAAGGAGCACAGCGAGATCGATGAAGCCGTGCCAGGCGATATCGCTGCGGTCGCGAAGGTTGAGGAGATCCACTTCGATGCGGTGCTGCACGACAGCCACGATGAGGATCAGATTCGCTTAAAACCGCTGGATTTTCCGCAGCCGATGTTCGGCCTGGCGATCGAGCCGGCCACACGCGGACAGGAGCAGAAGCTGTCGAATGCATTGCACAAGCTGCATGAGGAAGACCCGTGCTTTCGCATCGAACACCACAAGGAATTGAACGAAACGGTCATCCGCGGCTTGGGCGAGTTGCATTTGCGCGTGATGCTGGAACGCATGAAGGATCGCTATGGCGTGGACGTGATCACGCGCCCGCCGCGCATCGCCTATCGCGAAACAATTTCTGCGAACGCCGATGGCCATCATCGGCACAAGAAACAGACCGGCGGCGCTGGCCAGTTCGGCGAGGTTTTCCTGCGTGTGGAGCCGCTGCCGCGTGGCACCGGATTCGAGTTCGTCGACGAAGTCAAAGGCGGCACGATTCCGGGCCAGTTCCTGCCGGCCATCGAGAAAGGCGTGCGCATGGTGCTGGAGACGGGCGCCATCGCCGGCTATGCGATTCACGATGTGCGCGTAATCGTATACGACGGCAAGCACCATCCGGTCGATTCCAAGGAAGTTGCCTTCGTCAGCGCCGGCAAACGCGCGTTTCTCGATGCGCTGGCCAAAGCCCGTCCGTTGGTGCTGGAGCCCATCGTCAATCTCGATGTAACCGTACCCGCCGAGCACATGGGCGATATCACCGGCGGCCTGGCCACCAAACGGGCACGCATCAACGGCACCGATACCGCGCGCGGCGGCGAGCTGATCGTCAAGGCACAGGTGCCGCTGGCGGAAGTCAGCGAGTACAGCAACGAGCTCAAAGCCATGACCGGCGGCCGTGGGCGTTATTCGCTGGAATTGAGCCATTTCGAGGCCGTACCTGGGAATGTGCAAAAGCAGCTGATGGAGGCTTACAAGCCCAAACACGAGGAAGATTGATTTGGCCGTCGCAGTGGACGGCGCGAAGCTATGCTTCGTGCGATGACTGACCACCCGACTCATCGATACGCCGCCGGCATCGAATACGATGGCACGCGATTTTTAGGCTGGCAGACGCAGGACCAGACGCCCACCGTGCAGGCCACGGTGGAGGCGGCGATGTCGTTCGTTGCCAACGAACCCATCGTGCTCACTTGCGCGGGTCGCACCGATACCGGCGTGCACGCTCTGGGACAGGTGGCGCATTTCGAGTCGAGCGCGATTCGATCCGAACGCTCGTGGGTATTAGGCAGCAATACGCGCCTGCCCGACGATGTGGCGGTCAAGTGGGTCCGGCAGGTGCCGATGGATTTTCACGCGCGTTACAGCGCCATCGATCGCCGCTATCGCTATCGCATCGTGCGCTCCACGCACCGCCCGGTGCTCGATCGCCATCAATCGATGTGGGCGTACTTCGATCTCGATGTCGCGCGCATGGACGAGGCAGCGCGTGCCCTCATTGGCGAGCACGACTTCACCAGCTATCGCACCGTTGCCTGCCAATCGCCAACGCCCATGCGGCTGGTCAAACACATCGGCTTCTCGGCGAGCTCGGGCATCATCGACATCGAGTTCATCGCCAATGCGTTCTTGCATCACATGATTCGCAATATCGTCGGCAGCCTGCTGCTGGTCGGTCGCGGCGAGCGTCCGGTGGAATGGATCGGCGAAGTGCTCGCGGCGCGCAATCGCAAGTTGGCCGGCCCCACTGCCAGCCCCCAGGGCCTGGTGTTCTTGGGACCGCGCTACCCAGCCCACTTTCCCTTGCCATCGGAACACATCGCATGAGACGCGTGCGCGTCAAATTCTGCGGCTTCAAGCGCGCCGACGACATCGCCATTGCGGCCCAGCTTGGCGTCGACGCAGTGGGCCTGGTCTTCGTGCCGGGCAGCAGACGCGCGGTGGATATCGATGAGGCGCGCGCGGCTCTCGTCGCTGCGCCGCCATTCGTCGCGCGCGTGGGCCTGTTCATGGACAGCGACGCCGCCCACGTGCGCGCCGTCTTGGGTGGCGTTGCGCTCGATCTCTTGCAGTTTCACGGCCGCGAGTCGCCGGCGTTCTGCGCAAGTTTTGGTCTGCCCTACCTCAAAGCCATTCCCATGGGCGATATGCCAGACCTCGCTGCCGAGTCGGCGCGCTACGGCGCGGCCCGCGGGTTGCTTTTGGATGCCCATCAGAGCGGGCAATCCGGAGGCAGTGGCCATGCCTTCGACTGGTCCTTGATCACGCCGTCACTCGCTTCGCGTATTGTTCTGGCTGGCGGCCTTAAACCTGAGACGGTTGCTGAGGCCATTTCGCAAGTCAGACCGTATGCGGTCGATGTCTCCAGTGGCATCGAATCGACGCCGGGCGTCAAAAGCGCCGAGCGTATGCGGGCATTCATCGATGAGGTTGAACGTGCAAGTCGAGAACTTGTCGGCGGATAACGTCGACTACAGCGCGCTGCCGGACGAGCGTGGCCATTTCGGACCCTATGGCGGCAGTTTCGTAGCCGAAACGTTGATGCAGCCGCTCGCGGAGCTGGCGGCGGCCTACGATCACTATCGGCACGACCCCACCTTCATCGAAGAGTTGCGCCGCGATCGCAAATACTATGTGGGCCGGCCAACGCCGATCTATCACGCCGAGCGCTTGAGCCGCGAGGTCGGCGGCGCGCAGATCCTGCTGAAGCGCGAGGACTTGAACCATACCGGTGCGCACAAGATCAACAACACCATTGGCCAGGGCTTGCTCGCCAAACGCATGGGCAAGCGCCGCATCATTGCCGAGACCGGCGCCGGCCAGCACGGCGTAGCCAGCGCCACCGTCGCTGCGCGTTTGGGCCTCGAATGCGTGGTGTACATGGGCGCGGTAGACATCGAGCGTCAGGCCATCAACGTGTTCCGGATGAAGCTGCTCGGCGCCACCGTGGTTCCCGTGCAGAGCGGGTCGAAGACGCTCAAAGACGCACTCAACGAAGCGTTGCGCGACTGGGTGACGAATGTCGACCATACCTTCTACATGATCGGAACCGTCGCCGGCCCGCACCCGTACCCGATGATGGTGCGCGATTTCAACGCGATCACCGGCACCGAGGCGCGAGAGCAAATGCTGAGCGAGTACGGCAAGCTGCCCGACGCGGTGGTTGCCTGTGTTGGCGGTGGTAGCAATGCCATCGGCATCTTCCATGCGTTCCTGGGCGACAAGGATGTAGCCATCATCGGCGCGGAAGCCGCTGGCGATGGCATCGAAACCGGTCGCCATGCGGCGTCGTTGTCGGCGGGGATACCGGGCGTATTGCACGGCAACCGCACCTACTTGATCACCGATGCCGATGGCCAAGTGATCGAAACCCATTCGGTATCCGCGGGTTTGGATTACCCGGGCGTTGGGCCTGAGCATGCGTATTTGAAGGATTCGGGTCGCGCGCAGTACGTACCAATTACCGACACCGAGGCACTCGCCGGCTTCCATCAGCTGGCGCGTACCGAAGGCATCCTCGCGGCGCTCGAAAGCGCGCACGCGGTGGCATATGGCGTAAAGCTGGCCAGGACAATGCGCCCCGATCAAACAGTCCTGGTGAATCTCTCGGGACGTGGCGACAAAGACGTCAACACCATCGCGCGGCTGGAGGGCATCTCGCTGTGAATCGCATCGATGCTCGTTTCGCCGCGTTGCGCGAGCAGCAGCGCACCGGCCTTATCACCTTCTTGACCGCGGGCGATCCCGATCCGGCGCTCACGCCGGTAGCGATGGCCGCGCTGGTCGAACATGGGGCAGATCTGATCGAACTTGGCATGCCGTTTTCCGACCCGATGGCGGACGGGCCGGTGATCCAGCAAGCCAACGAACGCGCGCTCGCCAAGGGCGTGGGACTCAAACACGTACTCGGCGCGCTGCGCCAATTCCGCGCCGGCGATACAGCAACGCCCGTGGTGTTAATGGGCTATCTGAACCCCATAGAACGCTACGGCACGAACCAGTTCATTGCGGATGCGGCGGCAGCCGGCGCCGACGGCTTGTTGCTCGTCGATTGCCCGATCGAAGAGTCCGCCGGTTATCGCCCGCTGCTCGACGCTCATGACCTCAAGCAAATTCACCTGATCGCACCGACCACGCCTGCCCAGCGCCGGCTGCGCATTGCCGCGCAAGCGAGCGGCTTCATTTACTACGTGTCGTTCAAAGGCATCACCGGTGCGGGACATCTGGAACAGGACAGTGCGCTAAAGGCCATCGCCGAGATCAAGTCCGAAACCAGCGTGCCTTTGGCGGTGGGCTTTGGCATCAAGGACGCCACCAGCGCTAAGGCGCTGGGCGAGCACGCCGACGCCATCGTCATCGGCAGCGCACTGATTGAGCGCATGGCGCCATGCGGCGACTCAGCGGCGCTGACTGCGGCGATTGGTGGATTTTTGGGACCGATTCGACAGGCGCTTTCGCGGGCAACAGATTAACGGCGTGACGCCTCTCGAGGCTATCAGGACGCCGGTTGTTCGTTGTTCGTGGCCCAATCATTGCGGCCCTCAGCGTTGCGCGCATCGACCTGCGTCGAGTCATCCCGCCAATTGCACGAGTTGGCTTCACCGCCTAGGCGCAAGCACCCATATTGGCGCTGCACATGCGATCGGTGCCATGCCCTTGAAGTTTTCTTGTGCTGAGACCATCGCGGCCCGACATGAGCATTGCCCAAGGAGCAATGCGCCGACGCGTTGAGCTCAGCGATCGCGTCCAACTGTCGGCGTGAGTTGGCAGGTCTGCGCAAAAAATGGACCGTCCCTTCGAGCGACCGGAAGTCCTCGGAGCACAGCATCGTCACCGATTGCTCGCTACTGCAAGGAATGATAGCGGTTCGTGGTTTTCGCAAACGCGATCAATCGTCCAGGTTTGCCTTGGCCGTCGAATACCCAATTGCGTCCATAATGAAACACTACCGAACGCGATGTCGTTCAACATCGCGTTACCAACAACCAACAGCCGAGAACCATCAACCGACCATGTCCTGGCTCAGCAAACTCATGCCCTCGCGGATTCGCACCGAGGGCGCGGCGAAGAAGAACGTTCCTGAAGGCCTTTGGGAGAAGTGCCCAGCGTGCCAGGCGGTGCTGTATGGCCCAGAGCTGGAGCGCAATGTGCGCGTCTGCCCGAAGTGCAATCACCATATGCCGATTGCGGCGCGCAAGCGCTTGCAGGAGTTTTTGGACCCCGGCACGTTTACCGAGATCGACGCCAATCTGGCGCCATTCGACGCACTCAAATTTCGCGATGCAAAGCGTTATCGCGACCGTTTGATCCAATCGCAACGCGCCACTGGCGAGAAAGACGCACTGGTCAGCGCGCGCGGCTTGCTGAAGACGCGCCCGGTGGTGACGTGTGCTTTCGAGTTCGCGTTCATGGGCGGATCGATGGGCTCTGTAGTCGGTGAGAAGTTCGCGCGCGCCGCGGAGCGTGCGCTCGATGAGCGCATTCCGTTGGTCGGATTCTCGGCCACGGGCGGTGCGCGTATGCAGGAGGGCCTGTTTTCGCTGATGCAGATGAGCAAGACCAGCGCCGCGCTGGCGCGGCTGAAACGCGCTGGCGTGCCGTATGTGTCGGTTTTGACGCATCCAACCACCGGGGGCGTCTCGGCGAGCCTTGGAATGCTCGGTGATCTCAATATTGCGGAGCCGCAGGCGCTGATCGGTTTTGCCGGCCCGCGCGTGATCGAACAAACCGTGCGCGAAACATTGCCCGAAGGTTTTCAGCGCAGCGAATTCCTGATCGACAAAGGCGCTATCGATGCCATTGTCGATCGCCGCGAATTGCGCGACAAACTGGCGGCGATGCTGGGCATTTTGCAGCGACTGCCGGCCGTCACATAGTCCATCGACGCCTCACCCCGCGGCTGGTGAGGGCCAACTTGGCGTGGCGTTCGTTTCAACAAGATGCGCCGACACAGCAGCTTTGCAGCAGACGCGAAGCTCGGGCCTGTCGTCCCGACAATCAGGCGATCTAGCCTGTTTGTGGGAGCAGCGAGCCGCGAAGCTCGGACCGAGCAAGCAGGATTTGACCCGAACAGACAGCAATCGCTTGTTGGCCGTCGCAGCTCGGCGGCCAGGCAGCTCGGCGGCCACCATGTCCCTGCCGATGCACCGACGGCGCATCGATCGTCAAACTCCGCCCTGGTCAACTATCAGCATGTTGCGGAATCCGCAGATTGGATTCCCCGCAGGCTCAAAGCACGTACACGAACACAAACAAACCGAGCCAGACGACGTCGACGAAGTGCCAGTACCAAGCCACGGCCTCGAACGCGAAGTGGTTGTCTTTGGTGAAATGACCTGCAATGCAGCGGAACAAAATCACGATCAGCATGATTGTGCCGAGCGTGACATGCATGCCATGGAAGCCGGTCAGCATGAAGAAGGTGCTGCCGTAAATGCCCGACCCCAGCGTCAAACCAAGATCGCGATAGGCATGGATGTACTCGTACGCTTGCCAGTAGAGGAAGATGATGCCAAGCACGATGGTGGCGCTCATCCAGAAAATCAGCGCGCCGCGCTTGCCCACTTTCAGCGCCCAATGCGCCAGCGTAATGGTCAAACCAGAGGTCAATAGAATCAGCGTATTGAGCAGCGGAATGCCCCAAGCTGGGATGGTTTCGAAATAGCCACCCAGGCTACCTGGACCGTTGGTAGGCCAAGCCGCCTCATAGCCTTGATGCAGCAGTTGGTTCGTGGAGAAACCATCGCCTTCGCCGCCCAACCACGGCACCGAGAAGATGCGTGCATAGAACAAAGCGCCGAAGAACGCCGCAAAGAACATCACTTCGGAAAAAATGAACCACACCATGCCCATGCGGAAAGAAACATCGACCTGACCGTTGTAAAGGCCCTGTTGGCTTTCCTTGATCACGGCGCCAAACCAGCCGAACAGCATGAAGGTCAGAATCGCAAAGCCTAACCAGAACTTCAGCGCACCCATACCCGACGCGCCGTTGAGCAACGCCGCTGCACCACTCATCAGGAAGAACAAGGCGACCGAGCCGACGATCGGCCACACGCTGCCGTGCGGAACGTAGTAAACGCCAGAAGTTGCGGTTGCTTGACCCATGTGGTTGATCTCGGCTTGTTGACTGCTGCTGAGCAGTGTTTAGAGAGTGTGATTATCAACAGTGATCGCAGACTGCGCCAGTCTTTGCGTGGCGTGATCGTTGCGGTAAAACACGTACGACAGCGTGACCGTAGAAACATTGCTGGGCAATTCCGGGTCGATCACGAAGCGCACCGGCATGTCCTTGCGCTCGCCGGCTTGCAGCGGCTGCTCCGTGAAGCAGAAACACTCGGTTTTACTGAAATAAAGCGACGCGCGATTGGGCGCCACGCTCGGCACTGCCTGACCGACGATCGCCTCCGGCTCGCGATTGACCGCCTCGAACAGCACCTCGATGACTTCGCCGGGATGGACATCGACGGAGGCCACTTTGGGGCGGAACTCCCAATCGAGCCCGGCTTTGACAGTGGCATCGAATTCCACTTTGACGGTTCGCGAGCGATCGATCTGCTTCCCAGATGCGCTGACACTCGCCGGGGACAAGGTGCCGGTCTTGCCGTTAATCCCGGTGATCTCGCAGTAGATCGTGTAGATCGGAATCAGCGAGAAACAGAAAACGAAAGACACGGCGCATGCGATCAGCATGCGCTTGAGCAACACACGATGGCGAGCGGGCAAGTTCATCACGTCAACCAGAATGCGCGAACGAAGAGAAATCCGTACAACGCCACGACGACCGCGCTGAGCGCGATCACCGTGCGCCGAATACCGGCCTTACGCCTTGCGTCGTTCATCAGTGCGTCACATCGCCGTGCGCCAGCATGCGATCGTCGATCTTCGGCGGCGTCGTGAACGAATGGTACGGCGCCGGCGATGGCAGGGTCCACTCAAGGCCCTTGGCCGATTCCCAGACGCCTTGCGTGGCCTTGGCACCGCGCTTGAGCCAGCAGCAGTCGATCAGAATCCAGACAAACAGCAACTGCGTGATACCGAAGGCAAAGCCGCCGATCGACGAAATCATATTGAAGTCGGCGAAGGCAGGGTTGTAATCCGGAATACGGCGCGGCATACCCGCCAGTCCCAGGAAGTGCTGCGGGAAGAACAGCACGTTCACGGTGATCGTCGACAGCCAGAAATGCCACTTACCGAGCGTTTCGTTGTACATGCGGCCGGTCCACTTCGGCAACCAGTAATACACTGCAGCCATGATCGAGAAGATCGCGCCGGTAACCAGAACATAGTGGAAGTGCGCGACGACAAAGTAGGTGTCGTGGTACTGGAAGTCGGCCGGCACGATCGCCAACATCAGGCCCGAGAAACCGCCGATCGTGAACAAAATCACGAAGCCGACGGCGAACAGCATGGGCGTTTCGAAAGTCATCGAGCCGCGCCACATCGTGGCCACCCAGTTGAACACCTTCACGCCGGTGGGCACCGCAATCAGCATCGTCGCGTACATAAAGAACAACTGGCCACCCAGCGGCATGCCGACCGTGAACATGTGGTGCGCCCACACGATGAACGACAGGAACGCAATCGACGCAGTCGCGTACACCATCGCCTGGTAGCCGAACAGCGGCTTGCGCGAGAAGGTCGGAATGATCTCCGAGACGATGCCGAAAGCCGGCAGGATCATGATGTACACCTCCGGGTGTCCGAAGAACCAGAAGATGTGCTGGAACATCACCGGATCGCCGCCGCCAGCAGCGCTGAAGAAGCTGGTGCCGAAGAATTTGTCGGTCAGCAGCATGGTCACCGCACCGGCGAGCACCGGCATCACGGCGATCAGCAGGAATGCGGTGATCAACCACGTCCAAACGAACACCGGCATCTTCAGCAAGTCCATCCCGGGCGCGCGCATATTCAGAATCGTGGCGATGATGTTGATCGCGCCCATGATCGAGCTGATACCCATCATGTGAACCGCGAAAATCACGAAAGCGACGTTGTTGCCGCCCTGGATCGATAGCGGCGGATACAAGGTCCAACCGCCGGCCGGGGCTCCGCCTTCCATGAACAAGGTCGACAGCAGCAATGCAAAAGCGAACGGCATGATCCAGAACGACCAGTTATTCATGCGCGGCAACGCCATGTCCGGCGCTCCGACCATCATCGGAATCATCCAGTTGGCGAGGCCCACGAAAGCCGGCATGACCGCGCCGAAGATCATCACCAGCGCATGCACTGTGGTCATCGAATTGAAGAAGTCGGGATGCACCAGCTGCAAACCCGGCTGGAACAACTCGGCGCGAATGACCAATGCCATCGCCCCGCCGATCAGGAACATGACCAGCGAGAACACCAGGTACAGCGTGCCGATGTCCTTGTGGTTGGTGGACATGAACCAACGTTCGAAGAAGCCTGTTGGCTTGTGATCGTGATCGTCGTGGTGGTCGGTGGTGGCGTAACTTGCCATGAGTGCGTGCCTCTATTCCAAGTTCGGGCGAACGTTAGGGAGCCGACGGCGCTTGCGCGACCGCGTCGGTTGCTGGTGCATTGGCGGCTTTTTGTTCGGCCAGCCAAGCGTCGAATTCGGCTTTCGGTTTGGCGATCACGACAATCGGCATGAATCCATGGTCCTTGCCGCACAACTCGGCGCATTGGCCCCGATACACGCCGGGCTCTTTGACTTCAGTCCAAGCTTCGTTGATGAAGCCTGGAATCGCGTCCTGCTTCCAGCCGAGCGCCGGCACCCACCAGGCGTGGATCACGTCATCAGCGGTGATCACAAAACGGACCTTGGTATTGGTTGGAATCACCAATGGACGATCGACATCCAGCAGGTAATTGTCGACTGTACTCGGATCGATACCGGAGCCCAATTGCCGCGCTTCATCCGCGGCACGCGACAAAGAACTCATGAACTTGACGTCTTCGCCAAGGTACTCGTACCGCCATTTCCACTGGTAACCGGTGATTTTCACCGTCATCGCGGCATCGCCCGTGTCGGCCATGCGCACCAAAGTCTTGGTTGCCGGCCACGCCATACCGAGCAGAATTAACACCGGGATGACGGTCCAGATGATCTCCGCCGTGGTGTTGTGGCTCCAGGTCGCGGCGACCGCACCTTTGGATTTGCGGAATTTGAACATGGCATAGAACATCGCCCCGAACACGACAATGCCGATGACCACGCAAATCCAGAGGATGAGCATGTGCAGTTGAAACACATCCTGGCTGGTTGCCGTGACGCCAGGCGTCATATTCAACTGCCAGCGTTCGGGAGCTGCCATTGCCGCCGTCGATAGCGCGGCCAGTGCCAACCCCAAAGCGAATTTCGCCTTTGTCATGCTCGTTCCTTCCTTATTCATGTTCTCAACTCGGCACGCATATCGCTCAGGCGTTGCCGCATCAATCGTTCCAACCGCTCGCGCTCATCATCAGCAAGAAAGTCGCCGATCTCGGTCGCTTTTCCATGCGAACCGACGAGCAACGCCACCCGCTGAGCCTGCGGTTGCGCCCAGAGCCTGGCCCAGGGTGTCGCATATCGGGCCTGCCATGTCCGGCCGCGCCGGTAGCGCTCAACCGTCAGTGCTGTTCGGTCAATGCTGACGCGATCGAAATCATCGCCTCGCCGCCAGACCCACCACAAACACGACCCCACGAGCAGCAGATCCAGCACAGCAAACACCGGCGCGAACACATTCCCCTGCCAGAAGCTAAAACTCGCAACGGCTATGACCGCAATCGAGAGCGCGGAGAATATCAGGGCCAGCAGCGGAATTGATGCAGAGCGATGGGGTCGGGCGACGATTTCGATGACGCCATGGACAGCGCTTTCGCTGATTGGCTGGTTCACGTCGGAGCGGCTTGGGTCAGATGCATCAATAGGCAGATGCGATGGTAGCGTTCGCGCCTCGGCGCTTCAATCGAATACACGTCGGTGTGCGCATAGATGACCAGTGTCAAAGACGTGTCTGGCGATTCGTGGGCGTCCGGTGAAGCGCCTTGAACAACCGTTGCCTGAACGACCGGACCTGCCACTTTTCCCCCGCACACAAGCTGTGGCATGATGCGCGCCCTTCGCACGTTGGCTATGTAGCTCAGCTGGTTAGAGCGCGGCACTCATAATGCTGAGGTCGGTGGTTCGAGCCCACCCATAGCCACCAGAGCGGCGCCCCAACTTTCCGCTCGACGGCTCGCACGTGGACATCTTCAAGGTCTTTTCGATCGAGGCGGCGCATCGCCTGCCTAACTTACCTGCGACGCATAAGTGCTCGCGCTTGCACGGGCACTCATTTCGCATCGAAGTTCATGTCAGCGGGGAGCTGGTAGAACCCGAGGGCTGGGTCATGGATTTTGCCGACGTCAAGGCAGCTTTCCAGCCACTGTTCGATCAATTGGATCACAACTATCTGAACGACGTGCCAGGATTGGAGAACCCCACCAGCGAGCGACTGGCGAAGTGGATTTGGGAGCAACTGAAACCGCGCCTGCCACTGCTGTCCGCGATCGTCGTTCATGAAACCTGTACTGCTGGCTCGCGTTACTGCGGACCAAAAGCCTCTTGAACGAAGCGGCGCAACTTAGGTCTATGCTTGGGCCATTTCCGCCCACCCAGCGCACATGATCAGAGCCGCGTTCCTTGGCCTCGCAATCTCGATGCTCCCAGCGCAACTGGCGGCACTCAATCATGCGGGCGCGGAAATCGCGCCGTTGATTCGAGTGCCCAACGAATCCCGGCCATGGCCGCTGTCCGGCAGCGCACTGGTGCACCGCAGCTTCATCCCGTTTTATGGCTTGGCGCTGTACGCGCCACTGGGCACGGTCAATGGCGCCGAGGACATGGCTGCCGGACTGACGCCGCTGCAAATCACGTTGGTGTGGTACGCCAATACCCTGCCCAAAGCTCAAGTCGACGAACATTTCCGCAAGCAGTTTGAGCAGGTCACCGACGCGGATACGCTGGCGCGCATCGCCTCGCGCATCGATAAATTTTTGGCTGTGCTGCCAGCAGCCGAACGCGGCAAACGCATCACCATCTTGTACACGCCCGATGGCGGCGCGAAGGTCGATGTCGAGGGCGGCAAGAGCGCGCATATCGCTGGCATCGAATTCAACCGGGCGTTGTTGTCGATCTGGTTAGGGCCGAATGCCGATCCGAATGTGCGTGAGGCATTGAAGACGCCGCCCAGCGCGTGATCGTTTTTCGATGGCTGAGCAGTAGACAGCTAAGAGCGCCGCAGCACGTTCTGTGACCGCGGTTCCCATGACGGACGTTCAGCGTCGGCATTAGCGCAATCTGAACGAGCGGTCCTGAAAATGTTGCAGTGCAGCAAAGGTGGTTTTATGCTGCAACGCAACAATCACCGCCACAGGAGACACGTCATGTTCGAACAAACCAGCAATCAGGTCCTGGCTCTCTCCAAGCAGGCCGCCGAAACTTTCGTCAAGGCCAACGCGATTGCCGTCGATGGCTTCGAGAAGCTGTTCGATATCCAATTGAAATCGCTCGAAACCGGCCTGAAGTCGGCGACCGATTTTGTCAGCCAGACCAGCGAAATCCGCGATTTCGACAGCGCCCGCACGGCGTGGCCGAAGAGCGCAACCCTGCTCAAGGATTCGGCAGAAAAGTTCTACGCGACCTCGCAGGAAGTGACTGGCGTTGTGGTCAAGACCACCGAAGCGTTCAGCAACCTGCTCAAGGGCACGGTTGAGGCCGCGAACGACGCCGTCGTCAAGGCGCCGAAGGCCGCAGCGAAGCGCTAAGCCGTTCGGGGCGGCGGTCAATCCCCTCCCCGATCGTCGCTTCAAACAAAAACCCCGGCCGCGAGGCCGGGGTTTCTCTTGACCTAAAGAAACGATCAAGCACTTACTGGCGCGGTTCAAACCCGTCGAGCATTAAATCATCGGCCTGGAAAGCCGCGGCGGTGACCGGTACGTCGGCCGACAAACACCATTCAATGAGTTGACCGCTTTTGCCGTTGGCGACCGTATCGTCGATGGTCAAACGCCAGTTCCCATTGCCCTGCGCGGCGTTGAAAGCTGCGATGTTGCCCTGCGCCGCCAATCGCCCGCCAATCGCCGGCTCATAGGGTTTGCACGAGGCGCCAGGAAAAGCACCGGATTGACCGAACACCGCCTGCAAGCGGCGCCCGTCGCAAGAATTACCGCCAGGCACGCCCACAGGCGGATCCATGAGCACCACCGGCCCGATCAGCGCCGGCGAAACCTGCGACAACGACATCCGCAAGTCGCCCACGTTGCCGTGGTCCGTATGCACAGTTACTCGCAGGTTCGGAGTCAGCGCGGCTTGGTTTGCGGCAGTGGTGACATTGACCGACAACGACCCGCCGTCGGGGATGAATTGCCCCGAGCTGAAGCAAGCTTGGGCGGTCCGGAAAAATGGCCGGCGTACGGGTTCCGCTTCAACTTCGTCGCTGACGCCGCACACATTGCGCCCGAGCGCACGCCACTCATAGGCGGTATTGGGCGTCAGCGCGGTCGGCAACTGGTGGTTGGCTTCATCGCCGACCCAGCAATAAGTGCCGGCTACGCAGCTCGATCCATTCGGCTCGAAGGGCATCTGTGAATTGCCGCAACTCAGGTTCTGAGGATCTTGCGAACTGCACTGGGCGACATCTAAGCGATAGCCGGTCACACCCAACGTGGGCTTCCACGAAAAGAATGGACGCGTCGGCATATCACGAACATTGTCTGGAAGGACCGCGTAATACTCGATTGCCGCTGGGTGCGGCAGGTTCTCCATCGACACCGTCATGTTTGCGGTCAAGGTGGGACCGAACTGACCCGAGGTCCGGCCGCGAAACGTGTACTGGCGGATGCCCGAATTGTTGACGGGACCGATCGAAAACCCCACGTCGACCGTGCGCGTCGTCGGATTTCCTGGCTGTGCCGCGCTCAAAAACACCGGGTTCGGACTCGCCGGGCCCATGATCGTGTAGGGAAAGAAGCTGCCAACGGGCTCAGTGAAGGCGTAGTCCTGGTAATCCTTTCGCCACGTATAGAGCAACCGCAGCTGCACCGTATTCACTTGGTTAGACCGAGCGTTGCACACTGTGTACGGTTGCGAGTTGTCGATGACGCCATTGGGGTTTTCCGCAGTACTGATTCGCGCGTACTGCGGCCTGAGGGTGAAGTCCTGCGCGACCACCACACCGGACAGAGCTAGCAACACGGAGAGGCTCAGAATTTGTTGTTGGCACGCGCGCATCGGATCACTCCCACCCAGTATCGGGACACCAATAGGATAAGGCATTACTAATCAAGCACAAAGCATCAATTCTTAAGGAATTGCTGAAATTGTGGCTGCCAGTCCAGCCGCAAGTGTGCATCAACTGCGCTGAACCGAACTGCCAAGCACTTCATGGCTTACCACTTAGAGGCGTGCGAATCGCGCGGTATGCGAGCCGTAGGGATTGTTTGCCGATTCGAAACGACATGCCACGTTCCCCGCACCTTGTCGCCTAGCGTGGGCATACTCGCGCCTCTTTGCGTGATCCAAGGTAACTATGGCGGCTCCTGCACCCCGACTGGTTGTCGTCGAGAACAACCCAACGCGGTTGTGGCGAGTGCGCGTCATAGTGGCGGTGTTATGGGTCGGATCGCTGTGCGCCACGTTCTATTGGGTCCGCGCCGTCAGCACGCCAGGATTGACCGCGGCGCATGCCGAACTCGAGGCGGCCGAGACCTCGCTGGCGAATGCGCAGGTGGAAATCGAAGCATTGAAGCGAGAGGTCGCGAAGTATCAACGCGGCGAGCAAGTGGCGGAGACCGCCACGACAGAGTTGCAAACCGCGCTGCTCGCCCGCCAGGATGAGATCGCCTCGCTGCGTGCCGATCTCAACTTCTTCGAACGCTTAATGGAAGGCGGGCAACAACGCCCCGGCCTTTCGATCCATAGCTTGCAGATCGCGAGCGGTGCCGACCCTCGAGCGTTTCAGTTCTCGCTGACGCTGAGCCAGAATCTCAAACGCAACCGCCCGGCCTCCGGCATCGCCAGCGTCAGCATCAGCGGCGCGCAGGGCGACAAGAGCGCTCGCCTGTCGCTATCGCAATTAGGGCACGAAAGCGATGCCCTGAACTTCAGCTTCAAGTATTTTCAGCAACTGGCTGGCTTGGTCACGCTGCCGGAAGGGTTTCGACCGATGGCCGTACGCATTCGGCTCAAACCTGAAGACGGCGCGGTTGTCGAGCGCGAGTTCGTTTGGGCCGATGTTTTGGATAACAGCGAAAAAGAGGAATCCTGATGTTTGGCGACAAGAAACCTGTGAAATCGAGTGTCAGCCCGGCCGCGATCGAATGCCTCGTCGGCGAACGCATGGCGATTGTGGGGGATGTGACCTTTGCTGGCGGTCTGCAGATCGAAGGCAAACTCAAAGGCACGTTGCGTGCGGACGAGAGCAGCGATGCCTTCGTCAAGATCAGCGAACGCGGCCAGGTTGAGGGCGAAATCCACGCGCCCCAGGCTGAGATCCATGGCGAGTTGATCGGCGATGTGGTCGCCGATCGCCTGCAGCTGGGAAGCAACGCGCGCGTGCGTGGGAACGTGTTCTATCGGGTACTTGAAATGGCCGCCGGCGCCCAGGTCAATGGCCAGATGGTCCACCAGGACGAGCCACGCAAACAGTTGCCCAAGCCAGACGCTTCAAACTGAAAACGAACTGCCGCAGCCGCAGGTGGACTTCGCGTTTGGATTGCGGATCGTGAACTGCGCGCCGGTCAGCGATTCGGTGTAATCGACTGACGCGCCGGAGAGGTACTGCAGGCTGATCGGATCGACGACCAGCGTCACGCCGTCGGTTTCAACCGCGAGGTCATCCTCGGCGCTGTTCTCTTCGAAGCTGAACCCGTACTGGAAGCCAGAGCAGCCGCCGCCCTGAATGTAGACGCGCAACTTCAATTCGGGGTTGCCCTCTTCCACCATCAATTCGCGCACTTTTCGCGCGGCAGCAGGCGTAAATTGCAGATCTTCAGTCATGTCTAGAACCTCGTCGCATGCAGCGAGTATAGGCGCCGAGACGTCGACAGCGCGCGACTGCACGACCATGGGCGCCGGACCGGACCTGAACTGAACATCCGAGAACATTTGACAGGGCGTAAGCCACTCGTCTAGCCTGCGCGGCTCTTGACGAGTCACTTCGTCAGGCCGAGGTGGCGGAATTGGTAGACGCACTAGTTTCAGGTACTAGCGGGGCGACCCGTGAAGGTTCGAGTCCTTTCCTCGGCACCATGTTTCAATTGAAGAACCGCGCTCCGGCGCGGTTTTTTTTTGCCTCGAAATTGAGCTCCCCCGCGCAGAGCTGGGGCTCCAAAAGCAACACCCGCCTTGCGGCGGGTGAGACGTGCTTAAGGACAAAACCCGCCTTGCGGCGGGTGAGACCTGCTTAAAGACAAAACCCGCCTTGCGGCGGGTGAGACGTGCTCAAAGACAAAACCCGCCTTGCGGCGAGTGAGACGTGCTTAAAGACAAAACCCGCCTTGCGGCGGGTGAGACGTGCTCAAAGACAAAACCCGCCTTGCGGCGAGTGAGACGTGCTTAAAGACAAAACCCGCCTTGCGGCGGGTGAGACGTGCTTAAAGACAAAACCCGCCTTGCGGCGGGTTTTGATGCAACTAAAGCGGAGCCGGAACGTTCAGACCGGCTGCACTTCCTCAGCCTGGAAGCCCTTCTGGCCCTTGACGACCTTGAAGCTCACTTTCTGGCCTTCCTTCAGGGTCTTGAAACCGTTGCCCTGGATGGCGCGGAAGTGCACGAACACGTCCTCACCGCCTTCACGGCTGATAAATCCAAAGCCCTTGGCGTCATTGAACCACTTGACGGTGCCAACAGAACGATCCGACATCTTGAAAATCTCCAAACTCAACTGAACTAAAGGCAGCGCGATTGCGCTACCGGGTCTTACTGGTTGCGGGGATTGAAGCGACGAGCAGATCGTTCGGATCAGCAGCGGGGCAGCGGCCTGCAAACACAGCGTAAGAAGTGTAACGGATAAATCTTGTCTGTGGCTAGCGGTTTCTGTGTCGCGCCGCACACCGTTTTGGTTAACATCATGTGCTTTCAAAGGAACGATTGCCATGCGCTCCATCCTGCTTACCCTTGCGGTCCTGTCGTTATCCGCATGCCGCACCGACGAACCAGCTGCGCCGACAACGCCATCGCCTGAACCGCTCACGGTGGATCCAACCGTCCCGGTGGGCATGAAGGAGCGCGACCAGGAAGGCCCGCTGGCGCACGCTCGTACCAGCAAACCGATCGACGGCAGCTGGTACTGGACCGGCGCCCCTGGTGAATTGGTTTCCGATCAGACGCGTTACTCGATCGCCATCGGCAGCGACGGCGTCGATGTCGTCGCCGACTGCAACCGCGGCCGCACCAACATTGAGCGCGCCGACAACACGGTGCGCTTTGGCGCGCCGGGCCTGACCAAAATGGGGTGCCCTCAGGGCAGCGCCGACCAGCGCTTCCTGGCAAGCCTTGCCGATACCAGATCTCTGATTGCCAACGACAACTGGGCACTGGCGACCAACGAACAAGGCAATGTCGTCGGGTTCTACGCGCGCAAGGCCGAAGCGAAGCCGCGCACGTTTCAGTGCAATAACGGCAGCTTTCTGGCGGGCGTCACCGAAAACGAGATAACGGTGGTGATCGCCAACAACCTCTACACACTGGTCAAACTCCCCGACTTCGTTGAGGAACGCTGGGGCGATGGCATCTACGAGTTCCGCGGCAAGGAAGGCGCGATCACCCTCGCCGGCCGCGGCCCGACACTCAAAGATTGCAAGTCAACGCCCTAACACGGTTTTCAGCGCCGCCAGTACGGCATCGACAGCCTCCGGCCGGCTGTTGGTGCCCATCAGCCCGATGCGCCAGATCTTGCCGGCCAACGCACCCAGGCCGGCACCGATCTCGATGTTGAACTCATCGAGAAGGCGCTTGCGGACGGGCAGATCCTCGACGCCATCAGGAATGCGCACGGCGTTCAGTTGCGGCAGGCGCGCGGCTTCCGCCACCAACAGATCGAGACCCATTTCCTGGAGGCCATCGCGCAAACGCTGGTGGTTGGTTTGATGACGCGCCCAGGCCTTTTCCAGCCCCTCTTCATGCACAGCGGTGAGCGCTTCGTGCAGCGCATACAGCATGTTGATTGGCGCGGTGTGGTGATAGGCGCGCGCGCCTTCGCCCTGCCAATACGCCATCACCAGGCTGAGATCGAGAAACCAGCTTTGCACCGGCGACTTGCGCGCCTTGAGCGCCGCAACGGCGCGCTCGCCGAAACTGATGGGCGACAACCCCGCTGGCGCCGATAAACACTTTTGCGAACCCGAATAGATCGCATCGCAACCCCAGGCATCGACGCGCAGCTCGATGCCGGCGAGACTGGTGACCGCATCGACGATCGACAGCGCGCCGTACTCGCGAGCCAGAGCGCACAGCGCCTGAGCGTCCGAGCGCGCGCCAGTGGACGTTTCCGCGTGTACGAAGGCCAGCGCCTTCGCGCCGGGATTCGCTTTCAGTGCTGCCTGCGCCTTGTCGAGATCGACCGGTTTGCCGAAATCGTCTTGCACCATCACCGGCGTGGCGCCGACGCGCAGCACGTTCTCCTTCATCCGCCCACCGAAGACGCCGTTCTGGCACACGATCACGGTATCGCCGGGCTCAATCAAATTGACGAAACAGGTTTCCATGCCCGCCGATCCGGGCGCAGATACCGGGACGGTGAGCGCGTTTTCGGTCAAAAACGCACGCCGCAACAGCGCCTTGGTCTCGTCCATCATCGCCACGAACTGCGGATCGAGATGACCGATCGACGGTTGCGCCAGCGCCTGCAAAACGCGCGGCGCAACATTGGATGGCCCGGGGCCGAGCAGTAGACGTTGAGGCGGTACGAAAGCAGGCATCGGTAAGCTCGAAAGTTTCCAGTCTGCTGAGCCTAGCAAAGCTCAGGAGCGCTTATGAGGATCGCGCTGTTGCGCGACGCATTTGTCCTTCAGATGGCGCTGCACGACGGCACACGTCGCGTGACCACCTTACCGCGTTACGCCTAGGCACATCTGTGTTCGAACTTCGGCGCGAAGGTCGCAACGATTTGTCGGCGGGGGCTCTCGGAGCGAAAAGTTCGGGCTAACATCCGCGACTCCGACATCAACTTCGGTCCCGCCGTGATTGCCTGGCTCAAATCGCTGCTGAGAAAAATTGGCCTGGGTGGCGAGCAAGCCGGCGAGGATTTCGATCCTGAGCTGCGCGAAGTGTTCTTCGCCGAGATGGACGACATGACGCAGTTGCTGGAGCGCGCTTTCGCCGTCTGGCGCGTGAATGCCGCCGACGATGGCGCACTGAAAAACTTGCGGCGCGGATTCCACACCATCAAAAGCTCGGCGATGCTGGTTGGCGCCACGGAACTTGGGCAGTTCTCCCGTCAGTTCGAACAGTTGGCAATTCGCCTCGTCGAAAACCGCCTCAAAATCACGCCGGCCATGGTCGTCAGCATCGATCAGGCAATCGCTTTGTTGCCCGCGTTCTCCAAGTCGATCCGCGATGGCCGCCCGCCGCCGCCGCAGGCGTATGCGCTGGGCAAGCGCGTCGAGCGGCTGGTCGGGGCTTAACTCGAAACCGAACGGCAACCGAGCGTCCGTCCATAGCGCGTCGCTGCAGGCCGGATCAAGCGTTACGTGGAACAGCCAAGAGCAATCTGTGCACACGAATGCGCGTAGCCACTTCGTGTGAAGCGCTTTAGCTATCGCAACCCCGCGTTGACCTTCTCCAGCGCCGCCACGCCCGGACAGAGAGCAGCAGTGTCGAGCTGATTGAGCGGCGTCGGTGCGGTTTTCAGATGCGTATGGAAATCGCGCGCATCGGCATCGACGAACAACAAGCCGGTGACGACCTCGCCCTTGGCCGCGTGATGCGCGATGAAATTCATCGCTTCCAGCCGATCTCGTGGATCGTAATCAGCCTCCAGCTTGCGCAAGCGGATCACGCTGCCATCGTGCTGTTCGACATCGATCACGCCGTCGTCGGGCTGCACCACCTCAATCGCCGCGCGGCCCTCGATGATGTCGAGACGATTCACCGCATCGTTGTGCTCGCGGACGTAGTCGTAGCTCTTGGTGCTGCCGCCGTGATTGTTGAACGCCACGCACGGACTGATGACGTCGATGAATGCCGCACCGCGATGCTTCATGGCGGCTTTGATCAGCGGCACCAATTGGGCCTTGTCGCCCGAGAAACTGCGTGCCACGAAGCTGGCGCCCAGCTGCAATGCGAGACTGACAAGATCCACCGGACTGTCGGTGTTCTCGACACCTTTTTTGCTCTTCGAGCCCTGATCTGCGGTTGCGGAGAACTGGCCTTTGGTCAATCCATACACACCGTTGTTCTCGACGATGTAGGTCATGTCCACGCCGCGCCGCATCGCGTGCACGAACTGGCCGATGCCGATCGACGCCGAGTCACCATCGCCGGACACGCCCAAGTACAAGAGATCGCGATTGGCGAGGTACGCACCGGTCAACACCGACGGCATACGGCCATGCACCGTGTTGAAACCATGCGACTGCCCGAGAAAGTAGTCCGGCGTTTTCGACGAGCAGCCGATGCCGGATAACTTCGCCACGCGATGCGGCTCGATGTCCAGCTCCCAGCACGCCTGCACAATCGCCGCCGAAATCGAATCGTGACCGCAACCGGCGCACAAGGTGGAAATCTTCCCCTCGTAATCGCGCCGCGTGAAGCCCACGCGATTGCGGGTCAGCGAAGGGTGATGGAGCTTTGGTTTGGCGATGTAGGTCATGCTGCCACCTCCTGACGCACGGCGGCCAATCGCTGGCGAATTGCCCCCGCAATAAACCGCGCCGTGATCGGCGTGCCGTCGTAATGCAAGACCGCCGTGATGCGTGCGGGATCGAGATCGAAGGCGTGGATCAGCAATGTGCGCAATTGCGCATCGCGATTTTGTTCGACCAGGAAAACCTGCTCATGCGCTAGTACAAAGTCGCGCACGCTGTCGGGAAATGGATACGCTCGAATGCGCATCAGATCGAGCGCAAGACCTTCCGCCGCGAGCCGCTGCGCGGCTTCGTGCATCGATGGGCTGGTCGATCCGAAATACAGCACGCCGATCGACGTGGGCCGATGCGCGCGCTCGACGATCGGCTGCGGAACCAGGCTCTTCGCAGTCTCGAACTTGCGCTTCAAACGATGCACGTTTTCCAGGTAATCCGGCCCGCGCTCCGAGTAACGTGCATCCGCATCTTTGGTGGTGCCGCGCGTGAAATACGCGCCGCGCACCGGATGCGTGCCGGGATAGGTGCGATAGGCAATGCCATCGCCATCGACATCGCGATAGCGCCCGAACGGCACGCCGCTCTCGAGCGCTTCGGCATCGAGCACCTTGCCGCGTTGGTGCGTACGCTCTGCGTCCCATTGGAATGGTTTGCACAATCGCTGATTCATACCGATGTCGAGATCGAGCATCAGAAACACCGGCGTCTGTAGCTTGTCTGCCAGATCCAGCGCATCAGCGGCGAAGCCGAAAGACTCGTGCGGGTCTTCCGGGAATAGCAGCACATGCTGCGTATCGCCGTGCGAGGCCCACGCGCAACTCAGCACATCGGCCTGTTGCGTGCGCGTCGGCATGCCGGTCGAAGGTCCACCGCGCTGCACGTTAACGATGGTCGCCGGAATTTCCGCGAAATACGCCAGCCCCAGAAACTCGGTCATCAACGACACGCCCGGACCGCTGGTAGCCGTGAACGCGCGCGCGCCGTTCCAACCGGCGCCAACCACCATGCCGATCGACGCGATTTCATCTTCGGCCTGGACGATCGCAAACTTGCGCTTGCCGTCGGCATCGACACGAAATTTATGGCAGTACTTTTCGAAGGCTTCCGCCACCGAGGTCGATGGCGTGATCGGATACCACGCACACACGGTTGCGCCGCCATAGACGCAGCCCAAACCGGCGGCGCTATTGCCATCGATGAAAATGCGGTCGCCCACGTTATCGGCGCGCTGCACAGCAAACTTCAGCGGGTACTTGAGGTTGTCCTTGGCCCAGGCGCGTCCCAGTCGGAACGCATCGATATTCGGCTGCGCCAGTTGCGGCTTGCCCTTGTACTGCTCGCTGAGCAGCGTCTCGACGACTTCCGGCTCGATGCCGAGCAGCATCGACAGGCCACCCAGGTACAGCACGTTCTTCAACAACTGCCGTTGCCGCGGATCGTCGTAGTGCTTCACGCACAGCATCGTCAGCGGCATGCCGATGATTTCGATATCGCTGCGCACACCGGGCGGCAAGGGTTTGGTCGAGTCGAAAAACAAATACCCGCCGGCCTCGATTTCGCGCACATCCGCCTCGAAAGTCTGCGGATTCATCGCCACCATCAAGTCCACGCCACCGCGCCGCCCCAAGTGCCCCGCAGCGCTGACGCGTACCTCGTACCACGTCGGCAGACCCTGGATATTCGACGGGAAGATATTGCGCGGACTCACCGGCACGCCCATGCGCAAAATCGCCTTCGCGAACAGCTCGTTCGCGGACGCGGAGCCTGAGCCGTTGACGTTGGCGAATTTGATGACGAAGTCGTTGGTCGCGCTCAAGCGTTCGGTTCCTGGTTGTTGGTTCTTGGTTCTTGGTTTGCACATCGCGTTTCGATCAGTTGGGTTGCTCCCTGGCTTTGCCTTTGCCGTCTCCAAGAACCAGGAACCAACAACCAAGAACCGCTTCAACAGGCGTGCGCCATCTCCAACAAAAACTTCTGCATATCCCAAGCTCCGGTCGGACAACGTTCGGCGCACAGCCCACAGTGCAAACAAAGATCCTCGTCCTTGACCATCGCCCTGCCCGTCTTCAATCCGTCCGCCACGTACAAGTCCTGCGTCAGATTCTTCGCCGGCGCCGTCAGGCGCGTGCGCAGATCGGGCTCTTCGCCGTTAGCGGTGAAGGTGATGCAATCCATCGGGCAGATGTCCACACAGGCATCGCATTCGATGCACTTGTTGAGCGTGAACACGGTTTGCACATCGCAGTTCAAGCAGCGCTGCGCTTCTTTGAAAGCGAGTTTGGGATCGAAGCCCAACTCGACTTCGGCTTTGATGTTGTTGAGCGTGATCTCACTCGGCGCCCACGGAACTTTGTTGCGTGCGGCGTTTGAGATGTCGTTGTCGTAGCTCCACTCGTGGATGCCCATCTTCTGCGATACGAGCGTTGTGCCCGGCGCCGGGCGCGGCAGCAGCGCTTCGCCGCGCACAAACCGATCGATGCTGATCGCCGCCTCGTGGCCATGCGCCACCGCCCAAATGATGTTCTTCGGCCCGAACGCCGCATCGCCACCGAAAAACACCTTCGGCAAGGTCGATTGATGCGTAGCCGCATCAAGCACCGGCAGACCCCAACGATCGAACTCCAAACCCAGATCGCGCTCGATCCAGGGGAAGGCGTTTTCTTGCCCAACTGCGATCAACACATCATCGCAATCGATCACCACATCGCCCTCGCCCGTGGGCACCAACTGCCGCTGCCCGCGCGCGTCAATCTCCGGTTTCACCGGCTGAAAACGCATGCCGATCAAACGGCCATCCTCGTGCAAAAACTCCAGCGGCACCAGGAAATTGCGAATCGGGATGCCCTCGTGGATTGCGTCTTCTTTCTCCCACGGGCTGGCCTTCATTTCCTCAAAACCCGAGCGCACCGCGACGGTGACTTCTTGCCCACCCAAACGTCGCGCTGAGCGGCAGCAGTCCATCGCCGTATTACCACCGCCGAGCACAATCACGCGCCGCCCAATCTCGGTGATATGGCCAAAAGACACCGACGCCAGCCAGTCGATCCCAAGGTGGATATTCGCTTTCGCTTCCGCGCGACCTGGCAGCGGCAAATCGCGCCCACGCGGCGCGCCGCAGCCAATAAAGACCGCATCGTATCCTTGGTCGATCAACGCGCGCAGCGAGTCGATGCGCTGCCCCGCTTTGAAGTGCACATGCCCACGCGTCGCGTACGCCACTTCCTCATCGATCACACTCTCGGGCAGACGAAAACGCGGAATCTGCGAGCGAATAAATCCACCCGCCTTCGCCTCGCTATCGAACACCGTGATCTCATAGCCCAGCGGCGCCAGATCGCGTGCCACGGTTAACGACGCCGGGCCCGCGCCCACGCACGCAATGCGCTTGCCATTCGGCGCCACATCGAGCGGCGGCATCAACCCCGAGATATCGCCTTTGTAGTCGGCGGCCACACGTTTGAGCCGACAAATCGCCACCGGCTCCGGCGCGTGACCTGCGCTCTCTTCAACGCGACCGCGGCGACACGCCGGCTCACACGGCCGATCGCACGTGCGCCCCAAAATCCCCGGAAACACATTCGACTTCCAGTTCACCATGTACGCGTCCGCGTACCGCTCGCTTGCGATCAAGCGTATGTATTCGGGAACCGGCGTATGCGCAGGACACGCCCACTGGCAATCGACAACCTTGTGAAAATAGTTCGGCTGAGTCACATCCGTCGATTGCATCGACCGCCCTCCCGGCGTCGCTGACATCGGCGAGCAATGTACGAGATTGGCGGGGCAGATGCCAGCGGGGCGAATGCGTGTTGTGCGCTGCGTGGAACGCCGAGTTGAACTTAAGCAGACGATCTCGCGAGCGATGCCAGGAAACACAAAGAGAAAAGTGCCGAGCGCAGCTCGCCGTTCCCAACAACGCCGCCATCGCGTTGCTCGATTCAGGGTGCGATGACCTTTAGCCTGGCGAAGTAGTTTCTATACGGTTTGGGGTTCGCGGTCCCATGGAGAAAGAAGCTGCGCGGAATCCTGAAGCGGTTTTGGCGTCGGCCATTTGCTCAGCCCGGTCTTTGGTAGCGCGCTAGCCCGATGCGGACCGAGTCCAATTCCCGTCCGAGGTCAATTCACGGCGACGACAAGTGGACGGCTTGACGTCCTCTGCGTCAAACCCGCGCCAACGCAGCGCATTGCGCAACCCAGGGCTGCGCCCTGGACTATTACATTCCGCGCATTCGGCGCTTGGCTTTGTGGAGTCCGCAAGGTCAGGCAAAACGTCGACGATGCGCGCGCCCGGCTCAGGCATTCAACCCGGTTTGCATGGCCGTCATGTAACCGGTGAAATTGCTCGATATGCTGCCGAAGGTCCAGAAGAAGCCGCCGCCGATGGCTTGTGGCTGGGTGTTGGGTGTGCCTGTCCAGCAATCGCTGGAAACGCTGCCCTTGCCGCTGGTCCACAAGGTGTAGAGCGCCTGCACGCTGGTGGTGGAACAGGTGGTTTGCGGGTTCTTGCAGTTGCTGCAGGTGCCGGCCACGATCGGCACTGCAGGGTTGCCCATTCCTAACCAATCGCCGGGATTGTTGTTTTTGCCGCCGGCATAACACTGCAGATTGAGCCAGGCGACGGTGCCGCCTTTGCTTTGCACGTGCGCAATCCAGTCGCCCCAGCTGGACGGGCTGAAAAACGGTGCTGCCGTGAGTTTGAGGCCCACGGCGATGGCGGCGTCGGTCAACGCGTACAGCGGCGAGCCGGCGGAGAAGTCGCCGCTCTCGTCGTCGATATCGATGCCATCGAATCCGAGCGTGTTTTTAATGTGACTCAGGATGTTTTGCGCAGCGGTGGGATTGCTGGCGATCAGCTGGCCCATGAACTGGGTGCCGTTGGTGGAGAACGACAAGTAGGCCTCGACGATGTTGCCGCCACGCAGTGTCGCGAGGATTCCCGGCCACGTGCTATCGCCGATATAGTTACCTGAGGTGTCATACACCGCATTGGGGGTGTTGTTGTAGACCAACTGCGATGTGTCTTTGGCGCTCAAGTTCAACAGACTGAGAATGGGACTGGTGAGTGGGCTCGATTGCAAGGTCTTGATCGTTCCGGCGGGATCGGAACCGTTGCCGGGATAGAGCTCGTTGCCGATATAAACTGCAATGCGCGTGGCCATGTTGGATCCGAGTCGGGCGATTGAACTCGGAGCGTAGCACCGAAAGATGTCGCCTCCGACCTTCGAAATCTCGCAGTTTCTGACTGGGCAATCCCGCTTAGTGCAGTGAATCGGGTTCTATCTGCCATACGACCGATCGGCGACGCGACAACCGGGCGGAACGCAATGTGAGCCCGTAGGCTTTTAATCCCAGTTGAGGTGGGCACCGCGGCGCGGTCGATACCAGACCGCGCGAAATCTCAGCCGAAGGCAGCGGCTGGCCATCGAACCGCCCTGATAGACTGCGCGCCATTCGCTCCCAGCAAAGCTGTCCTATGTCCGATCGTCCTCCTCAGCTGCCTCGGCTCAAACTGGCGCCGCAGCAGCGCGGGTTTTCTTCGCACATCGGGCCGTTCTACGAGATCGAACTGCCGCACGGCATGCGCCGGGCGCTGCAGCTTGAGCCTAAGCATTTGAACCCGGAAGGCGTGGTGCATGGCGGGGTCATCACGGGCTTTGCGGATTTCGCCTTGTACCGGGCGATTGGCGATGAGATCGGGCATGAAGTGCAGTTCGCGACCATCGAGCTGAACTGCCAGTTTCTCGCGGCGACATTTCCGGGACGCTGGTTGTATGCCGAAGCGCAAGTGCTGCGACGTACGCGTTCGATCATCTTCGCGGCCGGCGAAATCTTCGATGCGGATCGGCAGATCGCGTTCGCCAGCGGCATCTGGAAAGTGATCGACAATGCGCTTCATTGAAGCGGCGCGCGTTCGCGATTGGCGGCATGGGCAAGGGCCACGGAGCGAGGGTCCGGCGCTAATCGTTTCACCTGCCGCCAAGCGAAGGAGATCGGATCGTTGGCGCTCGATCCGTTGGGCCTGGTTGCTGGCGGCCGCTTTGCTGGCGGGATGCGCCAGCACCCCTGCGCCGCGCGTCGAGCCGATTGTGGCGACTCCATCCTACGAGCCGCTGTACGCAGTGATTGGCGAGTCCACTGCGGCATTCCAGGCCGGGCTGGAGCTGATCCGTGCGGGCAGTCCGCGCGAAGGCAGCGAGGCGATCGATGCGGCGCTCAAAGACATCGAACGCGCTGCGCTGGAATGCGCGGAAGCGCCGGGATGCGAGTCGCAGCGCTTCGTGCAGGCGCTGAGTGTGCTGGTGCGCCTGCAGGGCGTTGCTGCGGGATTTGCCGAGGAATCCGAGGATGCGCCGCCCGTCGATGAAGCGCCTGCGTTACCGGCACCCACGGGCGAGGCGCCGGCGGTTCCGATGCTCGCCGGCAAACCGCTAGGCGAGCTGATTGTGCTCAACGAGCCGGTGCGCGCGGCGCTGGAGGACTGGCTGACCTGGATGCGCCCGCAGCTGATCGAAACCTGGGTCAACTACCAGTATCTACGCGGCGATATGTGGCCGGTGTACGAGAAGGTCGGATTGCCCGAGGCGCTGTTGTTCGGCATCCTGGCGAAGGAGTCGGCAGGCCGCGTGCATGCTTATTCGCGTGCCGGTGCGGCCGGGCCGCTGCAGTTCATGCCGGCCACGGCGCGGCGCTTCGGTCTGGGCGGCAGCGATTTTGATGAGCGCCTCGATCCCACGCGCGTGACCCAGGCCAACGTTGCCTATCTTCGCGAGCAACTCGGGCGTTTGGGGCAAAACCTGGAACTGACGCTGGCCGCCTACAACGGCGGCGAAGGCCGCGTTGGTCGACTGGTCAAGCGCCATCCCGGCAAGAGCTTCTGGTCCGATGCGATCTACTTTGCGCTGCCGGCGGAAACGCGCGACTACGTGCCGAAGGTACTCGCTGCGGCGTATTTGTTTCTCTACCCCGAGCGTTATGGTTTGCGTTTTCCGACGCTGACGCCAACGCTGCAAACTTACGCGCTGCCGAGCAGTTTGTCGTTGGCGGAATTGGCGATTTGCCTGGGCCAGGGCGAGCGCATCGACGGCTGGTTTCGCACGCTGCGCAACGCCAATCCACGCATCAAACCGGAGTTGCGATTACCTCCGGGCACGCAAGTCCGCGTCCCGGCTGCCAGCGCGGTTGGTTCGCAGTGCGCGGATGCTGCATTGATGGCGCGCATCGCCGCATTGCAGGACGCCAAGAACCCGACCGGCCCGGTTGCCGTGTCGTACACGGTGCGCCGCGGCGATACCTTGCACGCCATCGCACGGCGCGCGCGATGCACCTCCGTGGCTGAACTGGGGCGCCTGAACGGCCTGCGCGCGCCGCGGTACGCACTCAAGGTAGGCCAGAAGTTACGCTTGCCTACCTGCACATGACAAAGCCGCGGCACGTGCAGTTATGCTGTCTGTTATGAATGAACATCAAGATCTCGCCGCACTTCTGCGCGCTGAAACCCCGTTACTGGCACTGGAAACCCAAGAAGAGATGGAGGCGATTGCCGCCTTCCAGCGCGCTTTGCAGCAAAGCTTGAAGCCGCTTTACGTGTGGAGCATCACCACCGGTCTTCGCCGCCTGGACATGGATGCACCTGCGCGGCCGATGAGTTCATCCGAGGTGCTCGATACGATCACGCAGACGCAGCAAAAGAGCGTGTTCCTGCTGCTCGATTACACGCCGTTTTTGAAGTACGTGGTAACGCTGCGGCAGATGCGCGAGATTGCGCTGCGCCATGGCTCTTCGGCGCACACGGTGGCGCTGGTTGGCGCGCAGTTGGAGATCCCGAAGGATCTCGAGTCGCTGGCGGTGAACTTCAAACTGGAGTTGCCCAACGAGCAAGAGCTCGACCGCATCGTGCGCGAAGAGGCGAGCCAATACTCGCGCGAAAACGCCGGCAAGCGCGTGCAGGTGCATGCCAGCGCGCTCAAGGCCGTGGTGCGCAACTTGAAAGGCCTGGGCGCGTCAGACGCGCGACGCATCGCGCGGCGCATCATCGCCGCCGACGGCATGATTACCGACGCCGATTTGCCGGCGGTCGCCAAGGCCAAATTCGATCTGTTGAACAAATCCGGCGTGCTCAGCTTCGAATATGAGCCGGTCGGCTTTAACGACGTGGCCGGGCTACGCCGCCTGAAGCGCTGGATCGAGCAGCGCCGCGCGGTGTTCTTGGGATCGGCACCAGCGCAGCTCGATCCGCCCAAAGGCATCCTGCTGCTGGGCGTTCAGGGCACCGGCAAGAGCCTGGCGGCGAAAGCTACCGCAGGCGGATTTCAGGTGCCGCTGCTGCGCCTGGATATGGGCAGCATCTACAACAAGTACCACGGCGAGACCGAGAAAAATCTGCGCCAAAGTTTGAGCCAAGCCGAACTGATGGCGCCGTGCGTGCTGTGGATCGACGAGATCGAAAAGGCCTTTGCGACCTCCAGCAGCGACGATGGAGTCTCACGCCGCATTCTTGGTTACTTCCTGACCTGGATGAGTGAGCGCAAGGCGAAGATTTTCCTCGTTGCCACCGCCAATGCCATCGATCAGTTGCCGCCGGAGTTGCTGCGCAAGGGTCGCTTCGACGAGATTTTCTTCGTCGATTTGCCGAGCTTCGAGGTGCGCGAGGAGTTGCTGCGCGTGCACTTGCAGCGACGCAATCTTGGCGTCGAAAACTTCGATCTTGCGGCGCTTGCGCTGGCCAGCGATGGCTTCTCCGGCGCCGAGATCGAGCAGGCCATCGTCGCCTCCCTGTACGCCGCGCACGGCGAGAACTCGGCGCTGGATCAACGTCACTTGCTCGATGAGATCCGCCAGACGCGGCCGCTATCGGTGGTGATGGCTGAGAAGGTGGCATCCTTGCGCGCGTGGGCCGCCGAGCGCACCGTGCCTGCGGATTAGCCGGTTCTTGGTTGCTGGTTGTTGGTTTTTGGCCAGCAGTCGAGGTCTGATGTTTTCAATGCGCAACGTTCATCCAAGAACCGACACGAAGGACCAGGAACCAACTCATGCGCGCACAGAAGCTGTTCCTCGTCCTCACTGCAATCTTCATCACCAACGCGCTGATCGCCGAATTCGTCGGCGTCAAGATTTTCGCGCTTGAGGACACGCTGGGCTTGTCGCCGTTCAACTGGAATCTGTTCGGTCAGCAGGGCTCGCTGAACTTCACGGCGGGCGTGATGCTGTGGCCGATCGTATTTGTGTTGACCGACCTCATCAACGAGTACTTCGGTCAGCGCGGCGTGCGCTTTATTTCCTGGCTGGCCGTTGCTCTGATCCTGTACGCCTTCATGTTCGCCTATTTCGCCATTGGCCTGGCGCCGGCCGGATGGTGGGTGGGCGTTGGCGCCGAGCAAGGCGTGCCGGATATGCAGAAGGCCTTCGCGGCGATTTTCGGCCAGGGCATGTGGTCGATAGGCGGATCGATCACCGCGTTTCTGGTCGCGCAGCTGATCGACGTGCGCATCTTCCACGCGATCCGCAAACGCACCGGCGAGGGCAAGGTTTGGCTGCGCGCTACCGGCTCAACCCTGATCTCGCAGTTCGTCGACACGTTCGTGGTGCTGTACATCGCTTTTGTGCTCGGCCCGCAGCAATGGAGCTGGAGCTTGTTCCTGGCGGTCGGTACGGTGAACTATCTCTACAAGGCGAGCATGGCCGTGGCGCTGACGCCCGTAATTTACGGGATGCGCCGCGGCGTCGAGGCGTACCTGGGCAGCGAGGAGTCGGCGCGATTGAAGCGTGAGGCGATGGCTTGAGGGTTTGTTCGAGGCCAGGACCGACGCACTGGATTTGCCATCAACGTCTTTGTACGGTATCAAACACGCCCACTAATTCAATGACTTACGCTAGACAACTTCAGAGCCTGGACAGCTCCCTCCCCCGCCGGCGGGGGAGGGTTGGGGAGAGGGTGGCCGTCCCGGACTAGTGATGCGGCACGTATCACGCATGCTCGGCACAAAAGCGCGGGCGCCATGAATGACGCTCCTTGCCGGGCCTCGAACGATCCGGCAATGCTCAGCATCCACCCTCTCCCTAGCCCTCCCCCGCCAGCGGGGGAGGGAACACCGGATGCTTTGTTTCGAGTGCATCGCCATTTGACAACGGACTAAGAAGACGTCAAACGGACTAACCTGACATCAAACGGACCAAGCAGGCGTCTTACGGACGGAGCAGACGCCCACTCTCGCGGGAACTTCGGTTCCGAAAACGCCTGGCAGCGGGTTAGAACACCATCCGCACACCGGCCGTGAAGTTGCGACCCGGCAGCGGTGCGCGGTCTTTGAGGAAGGAGGTGTGCAAGCGCGCGTCCTCGTCGGCCAGATTGTCGCCCTTCAAATACAGATCGAAACTCGCGGCATCGGCATCGATGCGATAGCTGACGGCGGCATTCCACAGGGTGAAGGCGTCGGTCTCGGTCTCGAAGTCAGCGACACGGTCCTGATCGAAATAGTGCACCGGACCGGCACTGGCACGCCACGGTCCCCGGTGCCATTTCAACTCGGCGCCAATGCGCGTTTGCGGGATGCGCGGCAAGTCGTCGCCATCGGTCAGGCGCGCGCGCACGGTATCGGCGAAGCCGCGGAGATCGAAATGGCCGCTGTCCGATTCGCTCAGGTGGATCACGCCCTCGGCCTCAAAACCGGTAAAGCGTGCATCGTTCTGGCTCCACTCGCGTACCGGTAGTTCGTCTTCCTCCTCGCCAGTCTCGCTCAGGTAGATGAAGTCGTCGAAGCGCGCGTAAAACGCGGATACGCTGCCGTTGAAGCGCTCGCTGCGGTACTTCAGTCCGACGTCCAACTGATTGGCGACTTCCTCATCAAGATCGGCATCGCCGATTTCGAAGCTGCCGGTGGCGATGTGCGGCCCGTCGGAGAACAGCTCTTCGCTGGTCGGCAGGCGCACGGCGCGATCCAGGCTTGCGTTCAGCGTTACCGCACCGGAGACGGCAAACGCGGCGCCGATGGATGCGCTGAAGCCAGAGTGATCGGCACCCGCAGCGCTGGTATCGATCGACTGCGTGTCGTAACGTGCACCAAACTCGAGGTTCCAATCGCCGTAGTCTTTGCCTTCGACGACAAATATGCCGAACTGCTCGGTATCGCTGGGTGGTACAAAAGCCTCTTCCCCAAGCGCCGAAAAATCGCGCTGCGTGAAGTTGACGCCATAAGCTCCGCGCCATCCGCCGATCTCTTCATGGACGATGTCCAGGCGCCCGGTCAGCTCCTGGTTGTCGAACTCGGTGCCGATCTCGTCGCCTTCGAGTTCCACATGGCCATAGTCGTTGTGGCTCAAGCGCAGGCGCAGGCTTTCGGCACCGGAGAATGGGTTGTCGAGCCCACCCTTGAGATCGATACGCGTCTGCTCCAGGTCGAGGCGAACCACCTCTTCCTCGCCGCCCTTGTTTTGCGATTCGTCTTCGTGTTCGTGCCCATGGCCGGGAATGCCGTAGTTGGTATCGAAACGCGATACCGACACGCCAAGGAACCCACTTTCGCCAATCAGCGAGGCGCCGATCGCGCCACCCTTGGCATCCAGCGAGGAGTTCTCCAAGGTGCCTTCGGGCTCATCCTCGTCGGCATCGATTTCGGATCGGCCGCGGATGTCGTAGTCCTCGGTATCGCGATAGTACGCGTCTGCGTGCAATACAAAGCGATCCGAGCCGGCATCGATTCGCGCCATGCCGAACACGCTGTCGGCCACCGTGTCGGTGCCGAGCTGCGCACGCGCTGCAAATCCACCATCAATGACTTGCTCAGCAATGCGGCCATCGAGCACGTTGACCACGCCGCCCACCGAACCTGGCCCGTACAGCAACGTCGTCGGACCGCGCAACACTTCGATCTGATCGGCGAGGAACGGCTCGATGGTCACGGCGTGATCGACGCTGACCGTGGAGGCGTCCATCGACGAGGTGCCATCGCTGAGCACTTGCACACGCGCACCATCTTGCCCGCGAATGATCGGCCTGCTGGCGCCGGGGCCGAAGTAGCTCGATTGCACGCCCGGCTCGCGACTCAACGTTTCGCCGAGCGTGGCCGCCTTGCGCTCTTCGAGCGCTGCGCCGGTCAACACGGTCGCCGGCTGAATCAGATCGCCTAACGAGCTGCCCAGCGGCGTGGCCTTGACGACAATCGCATCGAGTGCCTTGGCGTGCTCTTCGCTGTGGTCTTCCGCAGCGAATGCTGCGCCGGCGAGCGATTGGGCGATGATGACGGCTATAAGCTTCTTGCGCATGATGTTACCTCATAACTGTTATAAGGTAACGATAGCATGCTTCTGTTCGGTGAGAACCGCGAGCCGAGGTTCGGATGCGCTCGATGCCATTCGCGGCGTATTTCCAAGCGCCGTCAAGACAGCAGAAAACACTCCACCGTGTCGTTGAGGTAGCGATAGCCCAGCGCCGTGGCTCGGACGATGTCGCCGTCGCGTTCGATCAGCCCGCGTTCCAGGGCTTTCTCGAACCCGGCGCCCAGCGTGCAGCCGGTGCGTTGCTCGAACTCGCGAACGCTGAAGCCATCGCGCAATCGCAGCGCGTTCAACATGAACTCGAAGGGCAAATCGTGGGGCGGCACCAGTTTGTCTTCTGCGATACGCTGGGTCGCGGCCAGGTATTCGTTCGGGTTGCGCAATCGCGTGCGGCGCCGGACGTGCGCGCTGGTGGTTTTGCTGTGCGCGCCAGCGCCGATGGCGAGGTAATCGCCGAAAGTCCAATAGTTGAGATTGTGCCGCGATTGTCTGCCCGGACGCGCGTAGGCGGAGACCTCGTACTGCACCCAGCCGGCCTTAGCAATAGCCGCCTGTGTGGCCTCCTGCATATCCGCGAGTGCATCGTCGTCGGGCAAGGCGTCGGGCGGGAAACGCGCGAACACCGTGCCAGGTTCTAGCGTCAATTGATAGTGCGACAAATGCTCCGGCCCAAGCTCCGATGCGCAAGCGATATCCGCCAGTGCCTGCGGCAAGGTTTGCGAGGGCAGCGCGTACATCAAGTCGATATTGATGTTGTCGAAGCCCGCGGCACGAGCGAGCGCAAAAGCCGATCGCGCTTCGTCGCCGCCGTGGATTCGGCCCAGGCGCTTGAGCGCGGCATCGTCGAAGCTTTGCACGCCGAAAGACAGGCGATTGATGCCGGCTTCCCGATACGCCTCGAAACGATCGAACTCGGCGGTGCCGGGATTGGTTTCCAGCGTAACTTCAGCGTTATGCGCCAATCGCAAACGATCGCGGACCCCCTTCAGAATGGCGCGCATCGCGCTGCCGCTGAACAAGCTTGGCGTACCACCGCCAAAGAAAATCGAGATCAGCTCGCGCCCGTCTGCCAGCGGCGCCTCGGTATCAAGATCGGCGAGCAGCGCATCCACGTAGCGCTGCTCCGGGATTTGCATCGGCCGCTGATGCGAATTGAAGTCGCAGTAGGGACATTTGCGCACGCACCATGGAATATGGATGTAGAGCGACAGCGGGGGCGGGACCAGTTTCACAGCATTGTGCGCAAGGCCGCCAATGCGCGCCCACGATGGCTCAATCGGGCCTTGACGTCGTGTTCCATTTCCGCCGCGCACACCCCCGTTTGCGGATCGAAGAAAATCGGGTCGTATCCGAATCCACCCGCGCCCCGGCGCTCGTGCAGCAACTCGCCGCGCCAGATGCCCTGCGCAATCAACGGCAGTGGATCGTCGTGGCGCTGGACCAGCACGAGCACACAAACGAACTGGCAGCCGCGCTCGCCATCGGCCACATGAGCGGTTGCGCGCAGCAGCTTGTCGATGTGCGCGGCGTCAGGTTGGTGCTCGCCCGCATATACTGCGCTGTGTACGCCCGGCGCGCCGCCGAGCGCGTCGACCATGAGCCCGCTGTCGTCGGCGAGCGTTGGCAGGCCGGTCGCCCGCGCGACGAAGCGTGCTTTGATCAGCGCATTCTCGACGAAGGTATTTTCCGGCTCGGCAGGCGGCGAGAGTCCGAAATCGCTCGCCAACTTGAGCTCGACATCGCCCAGCAGGCTACGGAACTCCGCCAGCTTGCCGCGATTGTGGGATGCCAGCACCCACGGGCCCTGCCGCGGCCGTTCATGTAACTCAGCTTTATCCAAGGCTGATTTCCGAGAAGTCGAAATCAAGGCGCGGACTGGCTGTAGCCAGCGAATCCCCTTGCAAGTAGTCCACGCCCAAATTCCAGAAGCGCGAGATTTGATTGAGGTCGCTGATTTCATCTACGACCAATTCGCGGCGGGCGCGGAACCAAGGCTCCAGCATCGGACCCACAACGCTCGGCTCCAGCGACTGCATGGTTCCAGCCGGCAAGCGTAATGTATGGATCGGTAGCTTCGCCAAGTCCGCGATCAGCGCCATACTGCCGCTGCGATCCACAGCCCCGATGCGTGCGCCATCGGCACTCAGGCGCTCCAGAACCCGGGGCGCGTGCGCCAGTTCGAGCAAGGGCGCGGCATCGAACTCCATCGTGATGCGTTGCTCGGTTGCCGGACGGCGCCCGAGCACGCCCTGGAACCAAGTCAGCTGTTGCCGATCTATGGACAGCAAATCGACCGGCACGACGATTTCATTGACGCGGTTGCGGGTGCGCTGATCATCCAGGCCGTTCAATGCGCGCGTGACCACGAGGCGATCGATATCGGCCTGCAGCTTCAGCTGGCGAGCCACCGCACAGAACTCGCTGCGCGGAATACCTGCTAGCGGCTCTTTGGGATCGCGCATGCGAACCCCCATCGTGTAGCGGCCGGTCTCGGCCGCACGCAATGGGATCAGCGGTTGGAAATCGATCGTCAAGCCGCTGGCGGACACCGCGTCGTTCAGCAGTTCGCGGATGCGCAGCACGCGTTCGGGCGACAATCCCGCGACCGTATCGCCGAGTAAGCCCTCGACGCGATTGCCCCCGAGGCGCTTGGCGGTACGCGCCGCGTTGAACGCCGCGTTAATCCAGTCATCGACGCTGCGCTCGGCATTGGGCATCAACGCGACGCCAACGCTCACGGTCAGGCGCATATCCTGACCCTCGACTTTAAAGGCGTGATCGACCGCTTGTAAGCGCACAGCGTTTGCCATCTCGGCGATGGCTTCGCGGTTGGGACGTTGCACAAGGATGGCGAAGCCGAACTCATCGATCAGGCAGTAGCGATCGTCGCCGACGAGCGATTGCGCCAGACGCTGGCCGACCGCCTGTTCCAGCTCATGGCCGACGGTCCAGGCCAAACGCTCCTGCAGTTCGGTCGATTGATCGACGGTTGCGATCATTAACGCGCAGGCGCCGGCAGGCGGCCTGGACTTGACGTCGCGCAGCCAATCCAGGAAAGCGCCGCGCCGCAAATAGCCATGGCCATCGCTGGGACGCTTGGTCACCTGTTTGCCCAAAGCGCGCACGCGCTTGATACGCGACCGCACTGCCGCCACCAGATGCCGCGGGCGAATGGGTTTGGTGAGGAAGTCATCGCCGCCGGCCTGGATCGCTTGAAAGCGGGCCTCCTCGCTCTGTTCGCCCGACAGGAACACAATCGGCAATACCACGGCATCGTTGGTTTGTCGCAGTTGCTGGGTCAGCGTCATGCCGTCCATCTGCGGCATGTACAAATCCATCAGGATCAGGTCGGGCTTGAAGCGCCGCACGGCGGCAATCGCCTGCGCGCCGTCGGTCAGCGCCTCAACGCGCATCCCGGCGCGCTGCAGGATCGCCTCGCAATACGTGCCGACCTGGCGGTCGTCGTCGATCACCAGGACGCGAAACGGTTCGTTGGTGTGCGTTGCCAGCAGCTCCTTGATCTGCGCGCCCAGCGTCGGGTCATCCAGCCTCGCGAGAAACAAATCGGCGCCACCCACGAGCGCCTGCAGTCTGGCGCCAGTTTCGCCGTTATCGATGCCAACGAGGGACAACCGCGTCGCTTCTGGAACGCTCGGCGCAAGCTGGTCGAGCAACTCGGACGCTGCGCCGACAACCGAAGATTCGGCAAGAATGATTTGCGGCAGATGTTGGCGAATGGCTTCGGCGAAAGCGTCGCCGTCCTGAAAAACCGCCAGTTTCAGGCCTTCTTGCTTCAGGCTTGCCGCCAGACTCGGGGGCGCCTGCAGCGTGGGCGCCAACAGATACACCACCGCGCCGGACAGGGTATCGCTGCGTGGCGTCAGGTCGAGGATCGCGCCCTGCGCGTCCTGCATCAGCCGCTCGATTTCGGCCCGCTGCGCGGAATTCGGCCGCGCCGTTCCCTCGGTAAAGACACTGACGTAGGCATACAGATCGAGCACTGCCGCATGCACGTTGTGCAGCTCCAGATTGCTCGCAAAGTCGGCGAGACTGCTGAGCTCGTCCTGGTGCTTCTCGGCGCGAGCGGTGTCCCACTCGCCGTTGTTCAGCCGATGCGTTTCAACGAGCACGCCCTTGGCTTTGTCGGCGAAAGCAGCAATGACTTGTGGAGAGGCTTTCATGGGGAACGGAGTTCGTTTGTTGTCGGCTGCTTGCTTGTGTATCGGTCAATTAGTACTTGAACTATCGGCCACCGATTAAAAACATCAGCGCCCGCTACAAGTCGGCCATGCCTTCGGGCGTGCCGTTGGTGCCGACGCGCAGCAGTTTCAGGGTATTGGTGCCGCCCAAAAGACCAGTGTGATCGCCGGTGGTCACCACCACACGATCGCCGCCCGCCAGACGCCCTTGCGCGTGCAACAGCTCCACCGCCAATCGCGTGGAATGCGTCACCCCACCACCCTGTGGATCGAAGGCGACCGGATAGACGTCGCGAAACAGCGCCATTTTTTGCCGCGCCATCTGGTGCCGGCTCATCGCATAAATCGGGATGCGCGAGCGGAAGCGCGATAGCCACTGCGCCGTGGCGCCGGACTCGGTCAGTGCGATGATTGCGCGCACGCCGGTGCGATTGGCCAGCGCCATCGCCGCCATCGCGATCGCCTGATCGATGCGCTGAATATCGGTAGGCGCCGCGAGGTTCCCGTCCATCGCCTCGAACTGGCGTTCGGCAGCCTCGCAAATGCTGCGCATTGCCTGCACCGCCTTGTCCGGATGCTTACCCGAGGCGGTCTCTTGCGACAGCATGACTGCGTCCGATCCATCGAGCACCGCGTTGGCCACATCCAGTACTTCGGCGCGTGTGGGAATCGGCGACTCGACCATCGATTGCAACATCTGCGTGGCGGTGATCACCACCCGATGTCGCAGCACGGATTCACGGATGATGCGTTTCTGCAGGCCGGGTAATTCGGCGTAGCCGATCTCGACGCCAAGATCGCCGCGCGCGACCAGAATCGCGTCGGAGGCCTCGATGATTTCTGCCAGGTTCTCGATCGCTTCGGCGCGTTCGATCTTCGCCACGAGCGCCGCCGATGAGCCGGCGCCACGCAGCAGCGCGCGCGCTTGATTCATGTCCGCCGCCGAGCGCGGGAACGACACCGCGAGATAATCGGCGCCCATGCGCGCCGCCAACTCGATATCGCGACGGTCCTTGTCGCTGAGCGCATCGACGCTCAAACCACCGCCGAGTCGGTTGATGCCTTTGCGGTCGGACAAACGCCCGCCGATGTTCACCTGGGTATGAATCTCCAAACCCTCGATGCGCTCGACTTTGAGGCTCAGTAAGCCATCGTCGAGCAGGAGCGTATCGCCGGCCTTGACGTCTTGAAACAGGCGTTTGTAGCTGACGCCCACGCGATGTTGCGTGCCGGGTGCCGGCTGATCCGCGCAATCGAGCACGAAGGGATGGCCAGGCACCAGATCGATTGCACCATCGGCGAAACGCTCGATGCGAATTTTCGGGCCCTGCAGATCGGCCAGGATCGCAACCTCGCACCCGAGCGACAGCGCCACGCGCCGAACGTCCTCCGCGCGCCGCAACTGATCTTCGGCGGTGCCGTGCGAGAGGTTCAGGCGCACGACGTCCGCGCCGGCCTCGAGTAACTTCGCCAACATTCCCGGCTTGTCCGTTGCCGGCCCCAAGGTTGCAATGATTTTGGTACGTCGCGACACGCCGCCTCTCCCCGATGCGTAAGCGTCGAATCTAGCAGCAGGACGTGTGCGTTGTGTCGACGCAATCGTTTGCGTCGCAGCTAAGCCTCGTCGCGAAGCAAATCGCGTAGGACCGCCAAATCGAGCGATAGGCCATCGACAGCTGCGACGGTCATCGATAGCTCCCACTCGGCACTTTCGTGCACATAACGAGTATCCACAAGTCGATGAATGTGGACGACCTCGTTGATCGGATCGATGATCCAATACTCCAGAACACCGTGAGCTTCGTAGATTCGACGTTTACGCACCATGTCGTGCGCACCACCGCTGGGCGACAACACCTCAATGACGAATTCAGGCGCGCACAGGCCACCGCGCTCATCGTGATTCGCAGGATTGCAGAAAGCCATGAGGTCGGGTTGAAGCACGTCGTTGGCATCGTTGGCGGCCTGACCGGGGCGCGGCAGGCGTACATCGAACGGGGCGATGAACAGCTCGCAACGACGTCCGCGCAGTTTTTCGCGGATTTGTCCGGTCAATTCAACCACCACCCGCTGATGCCGACGACCCGCGCCAGCCTTCATAACGATGCGGCCATCAATCAACTCGAATCGCGGCTCGTCCTCGCGGCGCGGGATGGCTGCATAGTCCAAATACGTCAGAGGTTTCTCGAGCGCCAAGCCCATAATCACACTTCGATTGAATGCTTGCCGTCAGTGTACGACAGGAAATTCGAACCGATTACTTGAGCTCAAACTCGTCCGCATCCATCCACGCTGGAAAACGCTCGCGATGCGCGGCGAGTTTAGCCGCGGACAGTGTGACCGTGACCGAACCCGGGTCGCTGCCCAGCTCAGCGATATGGTTGCCCAGAAAGTCGATGGCGGCGCTGCCGCCGAGGTACTGCAACTGGTTGCCGTCGGTGCCGACACGATTGACCGCAACGCAGTACGCCAGGTTCTCGATCGCGCGCGCTTGCAGCAGCGTACGCCAATGGTGGTGCCGCGGCGAGGGCCAGTTGGCGACGAACAGCAGCGCGTCGTAATCCATGCGTCCATCGCCCATACGATTGCGCAGCCACACCGGAAAGCGCAAGTCGTAGCAAACCTGCGGGCAAATGCGCCACCCGTGCAGATCGACGATGAGTCGCTCTGCACCGGCCACATAGCGCTCATGTTCTTTGGCCATGCGGAACAGGTGGCGCTTGTCGTAGATCGCGAGCGTGCCGTCAGGCCGTGCCCAGACGAGGCGATTGACCACGAGATCCTGATCGCGCACGACCAGGCTTCCAGTGATTACCGCATCGACCTCGGCGCTCAAAGCTCGCAGCCATTCGATACCTTGGCCATCCATCGTTTCTGCATCGGCTGCGTTCGAGAAACCCGAAAGAAAAGTCTCCGGTAACACGATCAAATCGCTGCGCGGGGCGGCGCGCACGCTCGCGCCATAGAGCGCCTGATTCGCGCCCGCGTCGTGCCACACCGTGGCGTCCTGGATCAGGGTAACGGTCAAATCGCGCATAAACGCTCCGCAGCGGCGTCGAGGGTGGCTTGCGTCTTCGCAAAACAGAAACGGATGATCGATTGCGCCGGCGGCGTTTCGTAAAACGCCGACACCGGAATCGCCGCGACGCCGTGCTCGGCGATCAGCCGGCGACAGAAGTCGAAGTCGTTCTCCGAGCTCAGGACCGAATAATCCGCGAGCTGGAAGTAAGCACCGGCGACCGGCAGCAGCTGGAATTTCGAGGGCGCCAGCGCGGCAGCGAAGTAGTCGCGCTTTTGCTGATAGAACGCCGGCAAATCGAGGTAATGCTGCGGATCGGCGTCGAGATACTCGGCAAGCGCCCACTGCGCAGCGTTGAAGGTGCAGAACGTGAGGTACTGATGGACCTTGCGAAACTCGGCCGACAAAGCGGGCGGCGCGATGCAATAGCCGATCTTCCAGCCGGTGATGTGGTAGGTCTTGCCGAAGCTCGACACCGCGAAGCTGCGCTCCGCAAGCTCTGGGTGTCGCAGCACGCTTTGATGCTCGCGGCCATCGAAAATGATGTGCTCGTACACCTCATCGCTGAGCACCAGGATAGCGGTGTTGCGCAGTATCTCGGCGAGCGTATCGAGATCGTCGGCGCTCAGGGTTGCGCCGGTGGGATTGTGCGGCGTGTTGATCATGATCATTCGCGTGCGCGGTGTGATCGCATCTCTGACGCGCTGCCAATCGACGCCGAAATGCGGCGGCGTCAGAGGCACGTGCACCGCCCGCGCCCCCGCCAACTCGATCGCCGGTTCATACGAGTCGTAACAAGGATCGAGCACGATGACTTCGTCGCCCGCGCGCGCCACGGCGTGGATGGCCGCAAACAGCGCCTCGGTGGCGCCACTGGTCACAGTGACTTCGCTGTTCGCATCGACCGCGCGGCCATACAAGCGTTCGGTCTTGCGCGCGATGGCCTCGCGCAGTGCCGGAATGCCGGTCATCGGCGCGTATTGGTTCTTGCCCTCGCGGATATGCCGCGCCAGCGCTTCGTGCAGCGCCGACGGGCCTTCGAAGTCGGGAAATCCCTGGCCCAGATTCACCGCGCGATGCTGCGCCGCGAGCTGCGACATCACAGTAAAGATGGTCGTTCCGACCTTGGGCAACTTGCTGACGAGCATGATCTGGCGCACTCAAACACCGAGGCGCGCGATGCTATCAGAGGCAATATCCTGCTCTGTTTACGCCGCGCAGACGCTGCGATTGCGGCCCAACGCCTTGGCATCGTACAAGGCGCGGTCGGCACGCCCGATGGTGGCGTCGATATGTTCGCCGGCGCGATGCCGGGCATAGCCGATAGACGCCGTGACCGGCCGCCCCAGCGCCGTGGAGGCGGCGGTGTTGATGCCCAGCCGCAGTGGCTCGATGCGCTTCGCCGGATCGACCTGCGGTGGCAACAGCAAGATGAACTCCTCCCCACCATAACGACCGAGCAACGAACCCGGGTCGATGCGACTGCGCAGCGCGCCGATGCCCACGGCGAGCACCTGATCGCCCGCCAGATGGCCGTGCTGATCGTTGATCTGCTTGAAGTTATCGAAGTCGATCATCGCCAGCACTGCCCCTTCCAGGCGCTGTTCCGCCTGCTCGAAGAAGGCCCGCCGATTAAGCGCGCCGGTGAGTGTGTCGGTGTCGGCGAGCATGCGCAGTTTGGCTTGCGCGCGGCGGTTGACGATCATCAGCACGGTGACGATCACGGGCACCGAAATGGTGGCGCCGGTCATCGCGGCAAAACCCACCGCTGGGTTATTGGCTTCGCCCAGGAACGACCAAACAATTGCGACCAGCATCACGCTGCCGTTGGTGCTCAGCAGCAAAGCCATCGCCACAGCAGGACCGCGCTCATCGCGAGGATGAAATCGGAGCGCCAGACCCGCACGCCAGAACATCGACACCATCAGCGCGCCGACCGTGATCAGACTGCGCAGCGGGCGCTTGTCGACATCGCCATCGAAGATCGTCAGCAGCAACACCAGTATCGCCAGCGTCGCCGCTATCGCCTTGTACGGCGGCGCGCGCTCGAAGATGTAGTGCACCGCAACGATAAGGCACGCCGCCGACAGCACGCTGGTGGTGTTGGTGATCAGCCAATCCTGGCCCGAAATGCCCAGCCACGTGCGCAGTGCGACGGTCAGCAGCGATACGCCCATCAGACCCAGGCCCGCAGCGTACACCCACAGCGCTTTGCGCATCGGCGTCGCCGGCGCGATACCGGCCAACATCACCGCGCTGGTGAGGTTGATCAGTGCGGCGCTGAAGAACGCAATATCGAAGCTGGTGAGTTGCATGGTCGCGCTGTCGAAGAATTCAACCGAGGATACGTGTTCGAGGGTCTGCAGCGCGCCTGCGAAGTGTTCCGGCTAAACTGCCCTAGCAGGCTGCCGAGAAACAGCCTGCTAGCGCGAACCATGGATGGTTCGCACATTGATCAAGCACCTACGTGCTGGATCAACGCAGAGCGAGTCCGGACATGCGCCGGACTCGCGACTTGAGAAACGCACAGGAAGTGCGTTTCTCAACATCGTGCTAGGGTCAACAAGAAGGGTAACGATGCGAATAGTTGCGCGCAGCGCTGGTGCGGCGCGAAGTGCGCCTCTCGCGCTCGCCGATGGTTTGGCCTTTGCTTGCGGATGCGCCGTGCTCGTTGTGTTGCCGTCGCTGCCGGCGCCGGCACTGCTGGGACTGGCCATCGCGCTGTCCGCCGCGGCGTGGTGGAGTTCTGCGCTGCGCGTCGGCCGCCTTGCACTAATGTTCGTGCTTGGTCTGGCGCATGCATCGATGGCAGCGCACGCAAGCCTGGAAACGCGATTCGCTGGCGAGAGCGAAGTCAACCTGCAATTGCGTGTGGTCAGTTTGCCACAGCGTCTGGATCGCGCTTTGCGCTTCGACGCGCTCGACACACAAGGCTGGCGACTGCGCTTGTCGTGGTACGACCCGGCCGCGCAAGTCGAACCCGATCGCTGCCTCCAGGCCACGCTGCGCCTCAAACCGCCGCGCGGACTGGTCAACGCATCCGGCTTCGATTTCGAACGCTACGCTGCGGCACAACAACTCACGGCGACCGGCTACATCACGACCGCCGAGCACGTCGCGTGCGACATGCATCAGCCGGTGCTGCGCGCCCGCAACGCGATCGCCGAGCGCGTCGACGCAACACTCGCGCCCGGCCGCCTGCGCGCGCTGGTCAAAGCCCTTGCGATTGGCGACACGCGCGAGTTGAACGACCTCGACTGGGACGCCTTTCGCGCCACCGGCACCACGCACTTGATCGCGATTTCCGGTCTGCACGTGGGTCTCGCGGCGGCGGTTGGCGGTGGACTGGTCTGGTTGCTGTATTGGCTGTGGCCGGCTTTAGGCATGCGCCTGCCCAGACCTCAGGGGATGGCACTGGGCGCGCTGATCGCGGCGTTTCTCTACGCGCAGATCGCCGGCTTCTCGCTGCCCACGCAGCGCACGTTAATCACCATTGCCGCCATGCTGCTCGGCGTGCTGATGCGCATCGAACTGGGCTGGTGGACGCGCTATGCGATGGCACTCGTTGCGGTGCTCCTGATCGACCCATTGGCGCCGCTTGGCGCCGGATTCTGGCTCAGTTTCGGCGCCGTAGCGTGGCTCATTCTCGCCTACTCCGGCCAATGGCGCCCGCTTCGCGGCTGGCGCATCTGGGTGTTGCCGCAGCTGGGTCTGTCGGTGGCTCTGCTGCCGCTGGGACTGGCGTTCTTTCAGCAAACAAGCCTCGGTGCGCCGGTGGTGAATCTGCTCGCCGTGCCGTATGTGACCTTTGTCGTGGTGCCGGTACTGATCGCGGCATTAGCAACGTGGCCGCTGGCGCCGTTGAGCGCGATGCTGCTGCATCTGGCATCTTGGCTGCTGGTGCCGTTCGACGCCCTGGTCTCACATGCGGCGCAATGGCCGGCAGCGCGCATGGCGCTGCCCGAGCCGACGTGGTGGGCGTGGCTGCTGGCCATCGGCGGCACGGTCTGGTTGCTCGCGCCTCGCGGCTGGCCGCTGCGCCTGACGGGGCTGCTGGCGCTGTTGCCGCTGGCCTTTCCGCCCCGCGAAAGGCTACCGGCTGGCGATTTCGACTTGCATTTGCTGGACGTTGGACAGGGCCAGGCGACGCTGATCCGCACTGCGAACCATGCGCTGCTGATCGATACCGGCCCCGGATTTCCCGACGGCGGCGATCTATCCGATCGCGTGCTGGTACCGAGCCTCACGCGGCTCGGCGTTCCAGCGCTGGATGCGCTCATCGTCAGTCACGACGACCTCGATCACAGTGGCGGCACCGATAGCCTGCTGCGGCGACTGGAGGTCTCCGGGCGCTACGGCGCGCTGCCCGAGAAAATCGCCGGCGGCGAGCGCTGCCTGCCCGGCCAGCGCTGGGATTTTGACGGCGTAGCGATCGAGGTGCTGCACCCGCCGCAGTTGATGCCGTATCTTGGCAACGAAAGCTCTTGCGTGGTGCGCGTATCGGGAGCGGGCGGCAGCGCCTTGATTCCCGGCGATATCGGTGAGGTGGTCGAGGGGCGTCTGGTGCGCGAGCAAGCGGTGGCCATCAATGTCGATGTGCTGATCGCCGGTCATCACGGCAGCGCCGGATCCAGCTCGGCATCATTCCTGTCGGCCGTATCGCCGCAATGGGTGCTGTATTCGGCTGGCTATCGCAATCGATTCGGCTTCCCGCGACCGGAGGTGACGGCGCGGGTCGAATCGGTTGGGGCTCGGCAGCGCAACACGGCGGAGACGGGCGCTATCACCGTGCGTTTTCGCCACAATGCACCGATCGCTGTCGAGCTTGCGCGAACCAGAGAGCTACGCTGGTGGCGCCCTGCCCCGCCAGCCGCGACCCTCGAACAGGAACCCTGATGGAGTCCTCAACAAAGACATTTGCGCTCGATCAGCGGCTGGTCGCCAGCGATGTGAGCGTGGCCTTCGAAACGCACGGCATGGTGACGCTTAAACGCGGCGGCGCCGCGCTCAGCGCTACGCCCTCGGTGTTGCGCATACTCGAAACCTTCGCCCGTCCGATGACCGTCATCGAAGCGCTGCCGATATTGGCGGCGAAATCGAAAGCGGCGTTCGTCGAATCCACGGCGCTCATCAACGAGCTGTTCGCGCTCGGGTTCTTACGCGATGCCTCGGCGACGCAGCCCGCCGGGCGCTTTCACGGCGAAATCGGCATGCACATCGCGATGCTCAACGACGCCGCCCGGACGATGGCGTTCTTGTCTGCGATAACGCGCAGCGTGCGGCCCGGCGACGTGGTTGTGGACCTCGGCACTGGCACCGGCGTGCTGGCGATGGCAGCGGCGCGCGCCGGCGCTGCGCGCGTGTATGCCATCGAGGCCAGCTCCTTTGCCGACACGGCGGAGGAAATCATTGCGGCGAACGGATTTGCCGATGTCGTCAAAGTGGTTCGCGGCTGGTCTACCGATATCGAACTTCCCGAGCGCGCCGATGTGCTGGTCTCGGAGATCATCGGCAACGATCCCTTTGCCGAAGGCGTGCTGCATTACATTGGCGATGCGCGCCGACGTTTTCTAAAACAAGGCGGCCGCCTGCTGCCAGATCGCATCGCGCTCTCAGGCTACTTCGCTGCCGCGCCCGAGAGCGCAGTTGCTGAGCGGCGCGTGATGGCGACGGACCAGATGCGTTGGCAAGCAGATTACGGCTTCAACTTCGCGGCGCTCGCCGGACTGACGCAGCGTTCGACGATGCGGCTGTATCTGCCGCCAGCAACGACCGGGCTTTGGACACCCTGTAGCGAGGCGGCTTGCGTTTGGTCGCACCGCTTCGGCGACGAAGCCGCCGCGAACACCACATCGGTACTCGTCGATCTAGACGAAACACCCGAGCATCCTGCGTTCGTGTGGTTTATCGATCTTGGTTTCGATGCGGCAGTGCTCAGCACCGACCCACGTTTGGATCGAACCTCGCACTGGCAACTACCCGTCGACCTACCGACGCCCGGCGCTAATCGCTATCGCATTGAGCTACGCACCAGTGCGATCGCGCAGCGGCTGGTGGCAAGCTTCAAATCCGCGTCACACTAACCTCTAATCCGTTCAACGCCGCATTCCCGCTGGGCACGTCGAGCTCCAGCGGATCGCTCAGATCGTTGTAGCTGGCGCCGATCACGGTGCGCGCAAGCTGCAGGCCGATGTCATTGTGCTGGTGGCCAAAACCGTGCGGCAGGCAAACAACGCCCGGCCGCAGCGCATCATCGGCGACCGCCTCGGTTTCGATTTCGCCGACGCGCGAGCGCACGCGCACGCGCTCGCCGCTGGCAACGCCGAGCGCCGCCAGATCGTCGGGATGCATCTGCAACTGATGGCGCAGCTTACCTTTCACCAATCGCTGGGCGTTGTGCATCCAGCTGTTGTTGCTGCGCAGATCGCGCCGGCCGATCAGTTGCATGGCCATCGCCGCTGGCGATGCCGCGAGGCGCTGCAAATCCTCGGCGATGAAATCGTGCCAGCACTCGATGCGCCCGCTTGGCGTTTCCAGTCGCGCCAGCAAGCTCGGCTCCAGCGGACCCAGATCGAGCCCGTGTTCGGCCTGCGCCAAGGCATCGAAATCGACGCGCCCGGCGCGTCGGATTGCGCCCTCGATCAACGCCCGCGGCGGCGGTAAATCGGCCCACGGTTTGCCGCTGGCACCGGCATATGCGCGCGCCAAACCGTTGACGATTTCCCAGTCGGCGCGCTCATCGCTGGCCTGCTCGCGCAGCGGCCGATTCAGCCGCGCAACGCGACGCACCGCGAAGGCGTTGAACACAGAATCGTAGTGGTACTGCGTCAGAAACGATGCCGGCGGCAGGATCACGTCAGCGTGCCGCGTGGTCTCATTGATGTAGATGTCCATCGACACCATGAAGTCCAGCGAGCGCAAACTGGCATCGAGCCGCGCGCCGTTGGGCGTGGACAACACTGGGTTGCCGGCGGAGGTGAACAGCGCCCGCACCTGGCCTTCGCCCGGCGTTTCGATTTCCTCGGTCAGCGCCGACACCGGCAGCTCGCCGGCGAACTCCGGCAATCCGCGCACGCGGCTGCGCCAGCGATTGCGGTTGCCCGGCGAGGTGCCTTGGCCGGTCACCGGCAACACAGGATCATTCGGCAACACGCCGCCCGGACGGTCCAGTTGCCCAAGATAAATATTGATCAGTTGGATCAGCCACTGGCACAGGGTGCCGAAGCGCTGCGTGGAGACGCCCATGCGACCGTAGACAGCGGCACGCTCGCTGGCGTACAGCTCATGCGCGATCTGTTCGATGTCGGCTGCCGTCAACCCCGTCCGCGACTCGATCTCGCCGTTATCGAAGACTGGCATCGCCGCCAGCGATGCGTCGAATCCGCTGAGGCGATCGCCATAGTTGGTCAATCGCGCTGGCCCGCACTTCTGCAGCGCCTGCAGCAGCGCCACCAGAAACACGGCATCGCCACCGGGCCGGATCGGCAGATGGCGCGATGCGATCTCCGCCGTTTCCGTGCGGCGCGGATCGACCAGCACAAAGGTGCCTCGCTGGGTCAACGCCTTCAGCCGTTTGGCGATGCCCGGTGCGGTCAGCAAGCTGCCGTTGGAGGCCACCGGATTGGCGCCGAGCATCAGCAAATAATCGGTGCGATCGAGATCGACGATGGGAATCAGGAACTGGTGACCGAACATCGCCCAGGCCACCAACTGGTGCGGCCATTGATCGACACTCGATGCCGAGTACACGTTGCGCGTTTTGAGCAAGCGCAGCCACTGCGGCACGTAGGCAATGTGGCCGAAGTGATGCACGTTCGGATTGCCCACGTACGCGGCGACCGCGTTGGCGCCGTGGCGCGCCTGAATCTCTGCGATGCCCTCGCCCGCTCGCTGCAGGGCCTCCTCCCAGCCGATCTCGACGAAGCGGCCATCGACTTTAAGCCGCGGCGTGCGCAGGCGATCGGGGTCCGCTTCCAGATCGAGAATTGCATTGCCCTTGGGGCAAATGTGTCCGGCGCTGAACGGGTCTTCCAGGTCGCCGCGGATCGCCGTCAGCTGGCCGTTTTCTGAGCGAAACTCAAGACCGCAAATCGCCTCACACAATGGGCAGGCGCGGAACTGGCGCAGCATGGCGGCATCCGGAACGGGGGTTGCTTATCGTAGCTTGGTTTGTGGCCGCTCCATATCGCTCCGCCCGCGTATTTCATGGTGGAACGCCGATAGCGCTCGGAGTTTTGGACGCCGGGCAACAAAATGCGGCCTCCCGAATCGGCGATCCGGGAGGCTAGCGTAGGCTCAGGATGGTTCAGGCCGCCTTGTTGGCAAGCTCGAACGCTTTGATCTGTTTTTCAGCCTCGTCCTTGCTGACACCGTAAGCCTCTTGGATGCGGCCTGCCAGCTCGATACGACGGCCGTCGATCACATCAATCTGATCGTCCGTCAACTTGCCCCATTGCGCTTTCACTTGACCGCGGAATTGCTTCCAATTGCCCTTGGCGATGTCCCAATTCATGATCGACTCCTTTTTGGAGACGCGAGCATCTACCGCAACCCAGCGTCTGGTCTGTACGCCTTCGCACGCACGCCCAGGCTTGACCGCAAGCGACCGTAGCGCCGAACTTCCCGGCGGCGCGCACATCGAAATGTGGCGCAAGCGCATCTCGCGCCTACCGTTGCCGCCGAGCGCTCGGCTCAGCGGTCAATCCGGTAGAACGCGGTCATCGACATTCGCCCGCCGCTCAGCCGCGGCTCGATGCGGTCCAGCGTGGCGCCGATTTTCTCCATCGCTCGGCGCGAGCGAATATTGTCGACGCCGACGTGGAACCACACGCGCTTCGCATACTGGAAGGCGTGATCGAGCATCAGGCGCTTGAGCTCGGCGTTTGCGGGGCCGCCCCAGAGGCGCCGCGCGAGAAAGGTGTAGCCGATCGCGACCTCTTCAATCGCGGGGTCCCATTCGTAATAGCGAGAGCTGCCGACGATCGCGCCGCTGCTGCGCTCGGCAACAATCAGCGCGCCGTCGTTGCAGGCCTTGACGAAGAACCCGGTGAACACGTCGAGCCGCCAGCGCAAGGGCTCAGGATGCACCGCCCAGATGTCGGGGTCGCAGGCGACGGCATACAGCGCATCGAAGTCGTCGGCAGCGAGGGGACGCAAAGCGAGCGTCGCGCCGAGGGTCGTGAACTGTCGCCAATCGCCGGACACGTCAGTCCACCTTTTGCGGCGCGCGCAGCAGAAAATAGGGCCCGAAAAAACCGCGCTGCGATTCGACGCGCACCCTGGCACCGGTGTGCAGCGCGGCGTAGTCGCTGGCACTCAAGGCATACCGATTGGCGGGCACTTTGCCATCCTGCAATGCCGGCAATTCGATGTAGTAGGAGGTTGAACTGCGACGGCGTTTGCGACGCGATTCGCGGCGAATCAGTGCGCCGGCGGTGACCTCCTCGACCATCGACGGCCCGCTCGCCAGCAACACGTTCAAATTGCCGACGCTGACCGTACCGATGACGACAAAACTGGTCAGTCCGATCAGCGCCAGGTCGATCAGCACCGGACGCGCACGCGCGCTGTCCTTGATCCATTGTGCCGCCAGCCACCACAGAACTGCGCCGATCAGCATCGAGATCAGCGATGCCGCTGCATACATGCCGAAGCCTTGTACATGTTGCGGGTACTTGGTGGCGACATGCGCGAAAAACATCACGGCCGCAGCGATTCCCATCCCACCGGAGAGCGCAAGCAGAAACAGCGCGCGTCCGGCGTGGAAAACACTGCGCTCGTGAGGGCCGGTGATCGTGCCGGGCATACTGGCGGCAAGCTTATGCAGCGCCACCGCGAGTTGCACGCTCACCACATCGACGTCGATCTCCGATGTCTTGGCGTTAAATGTCGCCCAGATCCGACCACCGTGGGCCATCAGACGTTCTGCACCCAGATCGAACACCGCCCCAATCGCTTCGCGTGCTTCGCTGGCCGACTTGAGCCAGAGCACGACGCGCGGGTCGTCGCTCTCGAAGAGCAGGCGCTCGTCCAGACGCCTGTCGCCGCAGGTCACGTCGCGGCCGATGTTCAAGGTTTTCAAGAAGCGCGCAAACGCGTCCTCAGGTTTGACGCTCAACTCGGCGTTGCCGCTGGCCACGCCCAAGCTCAGCGTCGTCCGGCCCTTGTGCGTGCGCACCGTGCGTTCGACGACATATCCGCGAAGCTCGACGCGTTCGCCGCGAAACGCGCGCTCGCGCCGCAGGCGCAACATCAACCAGGTGCTGACGAGCAGCGCAACGATGCCGAAGAAAATGACCATGGAGATTATCTGGCTATGGGGGCGAAGACGTTTTCGGCGCGTGGCGTTGCTTCGTTGGCGGCATGCGCATCTCAGCCGAACGATGCCATGAACGCATCCAGCCGCTCACCGTGCGCACGCTTTTGTTCCGGCGAGGCAAAGCTGGCCTCGAAGCTGTTGCGCGCCAGCACGATCGCATCGTTTGCATCGAGCGGCAGGGCGGCAAAGGTCTGCGCAAAATTCTGATTGATGTAGCCGCCAAAGTACGCCGGATCGTCGGAGTTGATGGTGGCGACCATGCCGCGATCGAGCATGGTTTTGAGGTTGTGCGCGGCGAGTTCCGGGAATACGCACAGCTTGATGTTCGACAGCGGGCACACGGTTAATGGCATGCGTTCGGCGACCAGACGCTCGACCAGCCGCGGGTCCTTGAGCGACTGCACGCCATGATCGATGCGCTCCACCTTAAGCACGTCGAGTGCGCTCCAGATGTACTCCGGCGGCCCCTCTTCGCCGGCATGCGCGACGGCGCGCAGACCCAGCTTTCGAGCATCAGCGAACACCCGCGCAAACTTCTCGGGCGGATGTCCGACCTCGCTGGAATCCAGACCCACACCAATGAACTTGCCGAGGTGTGGACGCGCCTCTTCCAACGTCGCAAACGCAGCCGCTTCGTCGAGATGGCGCAAAAAGCACAGGATCAGCTCAGCCTCGATGCCGAGCTCGCGCTGCGCCTGATCGCAGGCGCGCTTCAAACCGTCGATCACATTCGCAAACGGCACGCCGCGCTCGGTGTGCGTTTGCGGATCGAAAAACAACTCGGCGCGCGTGACGTTGTCGGCCTTGGCGCGCAGAAAGTACGCCCACGCCATGTCGAAGAAGTCCTGCTCCTTGAGCAGCACGCTGGCGCCGGCGTAATAGATGTCGAGAAAGCTCTGCAGGTTGGTGAACGCGTACGCCGCGCGCAGAGCTTCGACGCTCGGGTAAGCCAGCGAAATGCCATTGCGCTGAGCGAGCGCGAAGATCAGCTCAGGTTCGAGCGAACCTTCGATATGGATGTGCAGCTCCGCTTTGGGCATACCGCAAACCAGCGCCTGCAGCATCTCCGGCGTATGCAAAGTCCCCATCGCTGACTCCCTTTCAAACGAGCGACCAGAATGCCACGGCTTGACAGGCTTGCGATGCGCGTTGATCGTTTGACCATGGCCCATTTGCGAATCAACGAACGCCAGGTCGATCTGACCGGCGCCGACCCTACCGAATCGCTGCTGCGATTGTTGCGCCGCGCGCGGCTCCTGGGCACGAAGGAAGGCTGTGGCGATGGCGACTGCGGTGCGTGCACGGTGGCGCTCGTTGAAACCGACCAGACCGGCGCCGCGCGTTTTGTTGCCGTCAATTCCTGCCTGTTGCCGATCGGCGTGCTGGCGGGCCGAGAGATATTCACCGTCGAGGCACTGGCGAATGGCGATACGCTGCATCCCGTGCAGCAGGCGCTCGTCGACCACGCAGGCTCGCAATGCGGCTACTGCACGCCCGGATTCGCGATGAGTTTGTTCTGCGGCTACTACAACGGCGAGTTCGACGATCACGTGATCGACGGCAACTTGTGCCGCTGCACCGGCTATGTGCCGATTCGCCGTGCGGCCGCCGCGCTCGCGAAAATGCCGCGGCCGGAAGATCGTTTCTCGAAAGGGCTCGCGGACAGAGCGCGCAAGGCATCGACGCTGGATATGCGTGTTGCCGGGAACGACACATTTGCCGGTTTTCTCCATCCCACGTCTATCGACGAGGCCCTGGCCCTGAAGGTCGGCACCGACGCGGCATGGTTCGCCGGTGGCACCGATCTTGGCGTCAACTTGAGCCGCGGCCAGCGCCTGGCGCCGACGTTGATCGCGATCGATCGAATCGCAGAATTGCATACGCTGGAGATCGCCGACGGGTACGTTCGCATCGGCAGCGTTGTGCCGCTGACGCGACTGGAAACCGAGCTTGCAGGCCTGTTTCCAGCGCTCGATGAGATGCTGCCGTGGTTCGCGGCGCGTCAGGTGAAAAATCGCGCCACCCTTGGCGGCAATCTGGGCAGCGCCTCGCCCATCGGCGATCTGTTGCCATGGCTTCTGGCGCACGATGCTGTGATTGAAGTTCGCGGTCCGAACGGCGCGCGCGACCTGCCGATCGCAAGCTACTTCAAGGACTATCGCAAGACCGCGCTGGATCCGAACGAGCTGATTGTAGCGGTGCGCGTGCCGCGCCTGGAGGCCATCCAGGCGGCCTATAAAGTCGCCAAGCGCCAGACCGACGACATCAGCATCGTCGCCGCGGTGTTTGTGCTCGTGCTCGACGCCGGGCGCCGCGTGCGCCATGTTCGGCTCGCATTCGGCGGTGTCGCGGCAGTGCCGATCCGCGCGCTCGACACCGAAGCCTGGTTGCTGGGGCGGGCGCTCGACGCAGAGATCGTTGGACAAGCCAGCGCGCGTTTGCGCGAGGAGTTCTCGCCGCTCGACGATCATCGCGGCAGCGCCGCGTATCGGCGCGCGCTGGTCGGGAATCTGTTCGCGCGATTTGTGGCGGAGCGGTTGTAAGGTGAACGGCTGGGGGACAAGCGGGGCACGGGGCGCGGGGCGCGGGGCACGCGAAGCAATGCCCGTGAGGAAGAAGCGAGGCACGGGGCAGGAGTCACGAGGGCGGTGCAGCGCGTCCGATCGGCTCGCTTGCTCTATCGATTCCCCGTGCCCCATGCCCGGTGCCCCGTATCCCGCATTTGATCTCACGCGCCCTATCGCTCTCCCCTGCCCTGCTTCTCTATGGCTGATGCCATGACCCACGAATCCGCCCACGGTCACGTCACCGGCCGCGCCGTATACACCGACGAGCAGGCTCTTCCAGCGAAGTTGCTGCGCCTGTATCCGGTGCAATCGCCGCATGCGCATGCGCGCCTGCTGTCAATCGACATCGCTCCGGCGCTGGCGACGCCTGGCATCCATGCGGTGCTGACCGCCAAAGACATTCCCGGCGAAAACAACACCGGCCCCATCGTGCACGATGAACCACTGTTGCCGGCCGATGTTGTCAGCCACGTCGGCCAGGCGGTGGCATGGGTGGTGGGGAACGACATGGCCGCGGCTCAAGCGGCGGCGAGATTGGTGCGCGTCGACTATGAGCCGCTGCCGGCGTGCTTGAGTATCGACGCAGCACTCGCAGCCGAGCAGTTCCACCTGAAGCCGGCGCGCGTCGAGTGCGGCGATGTCGATGCCGCGATGGCTGCATCGCCCAGACGCTTGCTCGGCGAGGCGCGCTGTGGCGGTCAGGACCATTTTTATCTGGAAACGCATGCCAGTTGGGCATCGATCGACGGCGAGGGCATCGTCGAGGTTACCGCCAGCACGCAGCATCCGTCGGAGACGCAGGCAATCGTCGCGCACGTGCTCGGCATCCCCAGCAATCGTGTCGTCTGTCGCTGCTTGCGCATGGGCGGGGGTTTTGGCGGCAAGGAAACCCAAGCGAACGCGTTCGCCGCCATCGCCGCATTGGCCGCCAGAATCACCGGGCACGCAGTCGGCATCCAGTTGCCCCGCGGGCTCGATATGCAGATGACCGGAAAGCGCCATCCTTTCCTTGCGCGCTACGAGGTGGGTTTCGATGCCGATGGACGGCTGCTGGCCCTGGATGTCGACATGGTTGCCGACGGTGGCTGGAGCTGCGATCTGTCGCCGCCAGTGCTGATGCGCGCGATGGTGCACATCGATAACGCTTACCGCTGCCCGAACACGCGGGTCATTGGTCGCATTGCGAAAACCCACCTGCCATCAAACACCGCGTTTCGCGGCTTCGGCGGGCCGCAGGGCATGTTGTTCGCGGAGGAAATCCAGGATCGCATCGCACGACATCTGGGATTGGCGCCCGATCTCGTGCGTGAGCGCAACGCCTATCGCAACGGCGATGTCACGCATTACGGCCAGCAGCTCGCAGACTATGAGTTGCCACTGCTCTGGGCGCGGCTCAAACAGCGCAGCGACTATGCGCGGCGGCGCGCAGACATCGACGCATTCAATGCACAAAACGCGAGCCGCAAGCGGGGCCTCGCGATCACGCCAGTAAAGTTCGGCATTTCGTTCAACAAGACCGAGTACAACCAGGCCGGCGCACTGGTGCTGATCTATCAGGACGGCAGCATTCAGCTCAATCACGGCGGCACCGAGATGGGCCAGGGGCTGCACAGCAAAATGCTGATCGTAGCGGCGCGCGTGTTGGGCGTCAGCGCCCATCGCATCCAGATCATGACCACCCGCACCGACAAGGTGCCCAACACCTCGGCGACCGCCGCCAGCTCGGGATCCGATCTCAACGGCCAGGCGATCAAGGCAGCGTGCGAGACCTTGCGCGATCGGCTTGCCGCAGTCGCGGCTGAGCGCTTGTGCGTTGCGCCGGATGCGTTGGCGTTTGCCGACGATCGCATCGCCGCCGGAGAGCAGTCGCTGAGCTTTGTCGAGGTTGTGCAAGCGGCGTATCGCGCACGCGTAAGTCTCGCGGCCACGGGTTACTACCGCACCCCGACGATCCATTGGGATCCGGCCGAGGGCCAGGGCCATCCGTTCTATTATTTTTCGTTCGGCGCGGCCGTCAGCGAGGTCGAGGTTTGCGGCTACACCGGCGTGCATCAGTTGCGCCGCGTTGACCTCTTGCACGACGTTGGCGACTCGCTCCATGAGGCGATCGATCGCGGTCAGATCGAAGGTGGTTTTGTCCAGGGCCTGGGTTGGCTGACGTGCGAGGAGTTGCGTTTCTCCGCGAGCGGCCGCTTGCTCACCGATGCGCCGAGCACCTACAAGATCCCAACCGCAAGCGATGTGCCGCAGGATTTTCGCGTCGACATCTACCGTCGCGCCGCGGCGCCGACGACCGACGTGATCTTCGGCAGCAAGGGCGTGGGCGAGCCGCCGCTGATGTTGGCCTTGAGTGTGCGCGAGGCGTTGCGCGACGCGGTGGCGGCCTTTGGCACGGCAAGCGAGGTGGCGCTCGATTCGCCGGCGACGCCGGAAGCTATTCTGCGCGCCGTCGAACGCGTTCGTGCCACGTGAACGAGCGCTTGTTCGCGCGACTGGCCGAGCGCCTCGCCGTCGCACCCGCGGTGCTCGCCAGCGTCATCGCCACGCGCGGCGCTACGCCGCGCAAAACTGGCGCGCGAATGCTGGTTTCGGCACTTGGCACCGACTTCACGATCGGCGGCGGCCTGGCCGAAGCGCGCGTCATCGCTGCGGCGACGACGCTGCTCGGCGCCACCACGCGCAGCGCCTCAGTGGCGATCGATTTGACCGGCGGTGCCGATGCGGCGGGCGTCTGCGGCGGACGCATGGAAATTGCGCTGCGACGCTGGGACATGGACGATCGACCCCGGGCTGCTGCGATAGCCGCTGCGTTGACCGCCGGCGAGCCATTCGAACTCGGTGGCGACGATGTCGGCGATGGTCGCGGCGCCGTGCGCATCGAGCCTGACGCGCGCCTGGTGATTGTCGGGGGCGGCCATTGCGGACTGGCGCTCTACGAGATGGCGCGGCTTCTTGACCTCGAGCTATGGGTGTACGACGCGCGACCGGAATTCGCCAACGCGACGAATTTTCCAGACGCGACAACCTTGAGCGGTACGCTCGACGCTTTGCGGGCCGCGCTGGACACGCGCCGCGACCTCTACATCGTACTGCTCAACCGCGACTTCGCCAGCGACGTTGCGACGCTGCGCGTGATCGCCGGTCATCGCTGCGCATTCCTCGGCATGATGGGCAGCGCGCGCCGGATCCGCCAGGTGCTGGACGCGCTGTCGCCCGAGCAGTCGCAGCAGTTGAGCCAACTGCAGGCGCCGGTCGGCGTGCCCATCGGCGCGCAAACGCCGCATGAAATCGCTGTCAGCGTGCTGGCGCATCTGATCCAGGCGCGGGCGCAGGCGTCGCACGCTGGCGTACGCGCTTAACCGGCTTGAACGCCGCCCGACACCACAACCGCTCGCTGCAGGCGGCGCGCGCCTGCGCGCTCTCGATGGCCGGCGGCAGATGCGCTACCAGGTGCTGCGATAGCGCGCGTACACGGGCGTTGCCGCGGATGTCGGGGTGCGACAACAGCCATATCGGCATCTTCGGCCCATCGATCGGTTCGCTGATTTGCGTCAGGCGTGGGTCTTGCGCGGCCGCGAATCGCGGCAACACAGCAACACCCACGCCGGCGGCGACTGCATGCAACATCGCCTGCAAGGAGTCGACCCTGACCCGTGGTGTGACGGGAATAGCGCTGCGCACCCATTGTGCGATCTGCAGATGTTGCAATCCGTCGTCGAAGCCCACCCAGGTCAGCGCCTTCAAATCCGGTGGGCTGGCATTCGGATCGACACTATCGCAACGCGCGAACACCGCGTAGTCGATCAACGCCAACTGGCGGCCAATCAGCGACTCGGGCGGCGCCAGCGTGGCGCGCAGAGCCAGATCCGCTTCGCGGCGATGCAAGTCGACGTTTGCGCCAGACACCGCCATCTCGATCTCGATGTCAGGATGGCTGCGCAGAAAACCGTCGAGGATGCTGGGCAACAAGTACGCAGCGAGCAAGTCGCTGGTCGCAAGGCGAATGGTTCCCGTCAGGCGCGTGTCGGCACCCAGCACCCGGCGCTCCGCTTCGAGCGCAGCGGCCTCCATGTGCCGACCGGCCTCGGCGATGGTCTCGGCGTGACTGTTGGCGATGTAACCGCCGCGTTCGCGATCGAACAAGCGGGCGCCCAGCCGCTGTTCGATGTCGTCGATGCGGCGAAACACCGTTGAATGCTCGATGTCGAGCTGTCGCGCCGCGCCGCTGAGGCTTCCCGTGCGAACCACCGCGAGCACGGTTTGCACGTCGACCCAGGCCAGTTTTGCTGTGCGTTCATGCAAACCATGCTTTCTCATTTTGATTATTTCCTTGCAAACATGCAAATCGTAGTCTGCGCTTGCAGCGACGATCAAGCGTCGCGACCCACCCACCACAAGGAGACACCCTATGAATCGCTTTACAGGAAAAACCGTACTTGTTACCGGCGGCACCAGCGGTATCGGTCTGGCCACGGCGCAGCGCCTGCTCGCCGAAGGCGCACGCGTGATCGTCAGCGGTTCGCGCGACGCTTCGCTGGCCAAAGCGCGCGACGTTCTGGGCGATGCCGTAATCGCGATCAAGAACGATGCGGGCGACGCAGACAGCGCAACCGTCTTGGCCGCTGAAGTCGCCAAGCACACATCGAAACTCGATGCCGTGTTTTTCAATGCGGGTTTCGGCCGCTTTTCGCCAGCCGAAGCCGCCACGGCTGCAGAGTTCGACGAGCACTTTGCGGTGAACGTGCGTGGTCCCCTGCTGCAAGTGCGGGCGCTGCTGCCACTAGTGCCATCGGGTGGAAACCTGCTTTTCACCACCAGTATCGTCGCTGAGATGGGTTTGCCTGGCAGTGCGATTTACGCCGGCACCAAGGGCGCGCTGCGCACCATCGTCAAAGTGCTCGCCGCCGAGTTGGCGCCGCGCAACATCCGCGCCAATTCGGTTGCACCCGGACCCATCGAGACGGCGTTCTTCGATCGCACCGGCATGCCGGCAGCCGCCATCGCCGAGTTCGGCGCCAATGTGGTCGCGCAGGTGCCGCTCGGCCGCTTCGGCAAATCGGAGGAAGTCGCTGCGGTGGCTGCATTCCTGCTCTCGGATGATGCCTCGTTTGTGACCGGGGCGGAGTACTGCGTCGATGGCGGCATGAATCAGGTGTGATGCGGCGCCACGGTCCATTCGAGCGCTGAACGCAGCGAAGCGCGGGGACGGGGGCAAGGGCCGAGCGTCACTCTCGAAATCGCCTTGGCCGAGGATCGGGCAGCGAGTGCTCAAGATGAATCTGGTGGGCCGTTGTCCCTTACCCCCGCCCCACCAGATTCCGATGCTGACCAAAACCCCGTTCGGTACCGAACATGATTGGGCCGGTGGTTTCACAGTTGCACGCTATGCTCGGGGCTTTCCCGTCTGCGAGCATCGCCCGTGACTGTAAGACTGCGAACCGTGGTTTTCCCCGTGGCTGGCCTTGGCACACGTTTTCTGCCCGCGACGAAAGCCGTGCCGAAGGAGTTGTTGCCGATCATGGATCGCCCGCTGATCCAGTGGGCAGCCGATGAAGCGATCGCTGCCGGCGCAGATACGCTCGTGTTCGTCGTTAACCGCAACAAACGCGCGATCAACGATCACTTCGATATGGCCTTCGAGTTGGAAGCGCGGCTGGAAAGCAGCGGCAAGACCGAGCATCTGAGGATGGTGCGCGAAACCCTGCCCGCCCACGTGCGCCCGGTATTCGTGCTGCAGCCCGAAGCGCGCGGATTGGGTCATGCGGTGTTGTGCGCGCGGCCAGCCGTAGCCAGCGGACCCTTCGGGATCATTTTGCCCGATGACTTTATTTTGAATCGCGATGGACCCGGCGCCTTGGCGCAAATGGCGCAAGTGCAAGCCGAACATGGCGGCAGTGTCATCGCAGTGGAGCCCGTAGAGTGGAAAGACACCTCGCGCTACGGCATCGTTTCCGGCACACCGGTGAATTCGCAACTGATGAAAATCGACAGCATCGTCGAAAAGCCGCGCCCGGATGTGGCGCCGAGCAACCTCGGTGTGGTCGGTCGCTACGTGCTCGACCATCGCATCTTCGATTTGCTGGAGAACACCAGACCCGGCGCCGGCGGCGAAATCCAGCTTACCGACGCCATCGCCGCCTTGCTCACCGAGCAAGACGCATTTGCCTACCGCTTCGATGGCGTGCGCTACGACTGCGGCAACAAGCTCGGCTTCGTGCAAGCCACGCTGCGTTGCGCGCTCGACGATGAGGAAATCGGTGCCGATTTGCGCCGCACGCTGGAGGGTTGGTTGCTGGCGGCCGGCCCGGAACCTGCTCTAGCCCGCAAGGAGTCGTCCGATGGCGTTGCAACGCAGCGCTGACGGTAAGTTGAAACGATGGGCGTAGGATCTCAGGCGCGCCCGCCGTCAGCATAAATCTGCTTGAAACCACCCGCCTCGCAACTGGCTCATGAGGACGGCATCGGAGCGCCATTGATGGATGCCAGCCTCGATCTTTGCGGACTCGCGGACGCCTCGGGCCTTGGCCGTCTCGATTGGCGTAACGCGCGCCGGTGGCAAATCTCAGTTAGAAACGACCACTGAAATGAGAAAGGCGGCCCAGGGCCGCCTTTCGTTGAACGCTAGCGCTGAGCGCTCAGTGCATGCAGACCATGCACGGCATTGAACCGCACATCATCATCATCGGCATACCGCAAGCCATCATGCGGTTCATCATGTCGCAGCAGCACTTCAGCATCGCCATGTCCATCATGCCCATGGGCATCATCATGCACATCATGCCTTTGTCGGTCATTTCGCAGGTCATCGACGGCATCATCGGCATGCCGCAGCAGCTCATCATCGGCATTCCGTTGCACATCATGCCGCATGGCGTTCCACTGGCCATCATGTCGTTCATCATCATGCACATGGAGCGCATCATCTCCATGGTGGTGCCTTCGGCGGGGACCATCATGCACATCATGCCGCGATCGGTCATCGAGCAGCTCATCTGACACATCAGCGGCATCATGCCGGCCATCGGCATATTCATGCCCATGTTCATCGGCATATTCATCATTGGCATATTCATCGTCGACATCTTCATGGCTGCATTCATGGCGGTTCTCGTTACGTTGGGAGAGCAGGAATGGGGCTTAATGGCATTTCGTTATGTCACTATACCCATTTGCCATGAAGATGCAAGTGCTTGTTTTTTAAGTTGAATTTTCGCTTTGACGACATGTATTTCGTTGTAAAGAACGCGTTAGGCGAGATTTGCGCAACTTCCAGGCGTGGCAACCAACCTGCGGTCCCCTGAAATATCTACGTCTAGACGTCTATGGCTTCCGCTAACCGGCCACGCGGGCGGCGTGCTCGCCAGCGCCGGCTGTGTCGTTGTTGCCTGGCAAACCGCATGCACAAAAAGACGTCTAGACGGCCGGGCGTCTAGACGTCTATACTTCCTTTCACCGCGAAGCTTATAACCGCTTGGTTATGACCCTTCGTCCGATTGCCATTTCGCTGCGAGCGCAGGCGCCCGTAATCTGCACACGTCGCTTAGGAGGAGTGCACCATGACATCGACAGCAACCATCATCAGTCACCGCGATTTTCAGGCACGCCGAGCGGTTCGCGAAATCGAGTTGCGCGCCGCGCCGCGTCCGTTTCTTTGGCAATCGCCCGGCCAACTTGTGCCCGTCGTGATTGGTGGGCAGGCTGAGCCATCGCAGTTGTCGAAGTCGCTTCGCCGCCGCTGATGCGTCCGTGCGCCTCGCTTCTGAATCGCTTCCGCCACCGGCCGGCATCGACCGAGAGCGTGACGATAACGCGCTGATCGAGCGTGTTGCCGCACGCGTTCACGACCTGCGATCTCGAAGGGGATGGTCGCTGGAGCAGCTTGCCAAGGCATCGTCAGTCAGTCGCACCATGCTGTGGCAGATCGAACAGGGACAGAGTGCGCCGACAATCAAGGTACTGGCGCGAATTGCTGACGCGCTAAACGTGTCTCTCTCCGCCCTACTAGAGTCGCATGAGCGACCGGGGGCGTACGTCTTGCGTCGTTGTCAAGCCAAAGTACTGCGCGAAACCGACGGTCGAATCGAGTCGCGTGCTCTGTTTCCGTTCGTGGGCGTGCACGGCGTTGAGTTTTACGAACTCCGGCTGCAACGCGGCGCCGTGGAATCGTCCGAGGCGCACGCGCCGGGGACGCGGGAGAACTTGATCCTGATTGAGGGCGCGGCCGACATCGGCGTAGGCGAAACGCGCTACGCTCTGGAGCCCGGCGATGCGTTGTACTTCAATGCCGATCTCCCCCATGAGTACCGCAACACCGGTAATGGCCCGGCGCTCATCTACCTGGTCGTGAGCCACGCCGGGAACGTCGATCTGGGATAGCATCGTCTCATTCATCCGGCCGCCTGGATCCGCTCGTCGTCGGTTGAATCGAGCGATCCAGCCAGACTTTACCAGGTCGAGATCAGCGAACGCGATTGGCGCCAAGCGCGTCAAACAGTTCGCGCCGTGCCGTAGCGTTTTCTTTTGGTCTGAACGCGCGCATGCATGTCCGATCGAAAAGAATGGAAACGACACTCGATCCGGAAGGCGCAGAGGAGTTCCTAAAGCCAATTCTGAGCATGGCATCCACAAGTACGCCGCCGCAGGATATTTTTGGTGTGCGTTTCGCGGGTAAAATTCCATTAGAAAACGCTCGCAGCAGCAGTGTCAATTTGCGCATCATCATAGCGCCATTCCATTACGTAAGGCTTCGCTGTCTGGGCTTTGCTCATTCCAGCGCCGTTTGATCCATTGCCCGCATCTTGGGACACCCTGAAAATGGCGTATTCGCAAGGGCGTCGGGGCGTTCTATTTCTTTTGAGCTCAATGTGCAGAATCCGCACTGACCGCGAGTCGCATCGAAGCACGACTGGCGCGGGTCTTTGTGCTCTCGTCGCGCTGCAGGCTTGCCAGCCATGGTTTGCTCAACTTCCGAATAAGCTTATGGCGAAGTCTCATGCGACAAAACCAAATCTGACGTTACCCTAAGTCGAAGCTGGGACGGGGCGACAGCGCCGTGGATTCATAACTGTCGGTCGCTGTTTATTGCCGCTGACACCCCCAGGCCGCTCTACCTATTTCATTTCGACATTGGGTTTAGGTCAAATCATGAATATCCGAACTTATCGCAGCAGCGGATTAACCAAGCAGATTAGAGCAGCACTCAGACAATCCACTATCGCCATTTTTCTGGCCGGGCTGGCGTCGGCTGCTGCCGCCGATGACGCATCACCGGAGCCTCGCGACGCTGCAGTGGATAGCGCCGTTACCGTCGATCCAGTGACGGTCACTGCCGCCCGTCGCCGCGACGAATCGGTTCAGGACGTACCGATCCCCATCACCGTCGTCGGCGGTGATCGCGTGGCCGACACGGGGGCCTTTAACGTCGGTCGTCTTCAGTCCCTGGTACCAACGATTCAGTTCTATTCGAGCAACCCGCGCAACACCGCTGTCAACATTCGCGGCCTCGGTCAGCCCTACGGACTGACCAATGATGGTATTGAATCGGGCGTGGGTTTTTATGTCGATGGCGTACTGTACGCAAGGCCGGCATCTACCACGCTCGATTTCATTGACGTAGAGCGGGTCGAGGTTTTGCGTGGGCCGCAAGGAACCCTGTTGGGGAAAAACACGACGGCCGGTGCGATTCTAATCACGACCCGCAAACCTGAGTTTGTTCCTGGCCAGAGCCACGAGTTAAGTTATGGCGATCAAGGTTTTCTGCAGGCCAAGAGTTCTATCACCGGACCGTTGAGCGAACGGCTGGCGGCACGCGTTTCGTTCAGTGGCACCCGCCGCGACGGCAATCTGTATAACGTTGTTACACAAAGCCGAGTCAATGACCTTAATAACACGGGTGTTCGGGGACAGTTGCTGTTTGCTGCGACCGACGATACCGATATTACCCTCGCCCTCGACTACACGCGGCAACGACCGGTAGGTTATGCCCAGGTGCTGGCAGGCGTCTCGCCTACTTTTCGTGGTACACCCGGATACGCATCGAGTCTTTACGGCATTGGACCCAATCCCAGCGCCAATGAGTGTCGGCATTTCTGGGGCATCATCAACGATCTGCGTTACACGCCGGTCAACACTAACGTGGCCACCCGCGAAGTGCGTCCCTTTGATCGCACGATCGACACCGGCACGCCATGGCGATCTGGCAACACGATCGGAGGCATCTCGCTCAATGTTGATTCGGCGCTGTGGTCAGGAACGCTGACCTCGACCACGGCATGGCGCTTTTGGGAATGGGACCCCTCTAACGATCGGGACTACACGGCGCTGCTTGTCGGAACCCTATCCCAGGCCCCTTCAAAGCACCACCAGTGGTCCCAGGAGATCCGTTGGGCGGGGGATCTCGCGTCCAACGTAAGCGCTGTGGTTGGCGTTTACGGCTTCAGTCAGAAGCTGGAGACCGATCCCGTGCACACTGAAGAAGTCGGCGCTGATTATTTTCGGTTCATATGGAATCCGGCATCCGGACCGAATGGCAGCCCCGATATCACTCGCTGGGGCCCCGGAGGATCGGTTGTCAATAACTACTTCAGCGGTCAACGCAGTGAAATCACATCTCAACTCGACACGGTCAGCGCCGCCGTGTTCGGACAGTTAGATTGGGAACTTACCGAGCGTCTGAGCTTACTGCCGGGCATCCGTTTCAACTTTGACAAGAAGGAAGTCGATTTCCAGCAACGAGTGCTGAATGTGCGGGTACCTCCAGCAGGTTTACCAACGCCGCCGGCAAATGTGTACAGCAATCAAACAGCCGTCCGCGAAGACAACGACACCAATATATCAGGCCAACTCACCCTGGCATATGAGGCGAGCGAACAGATCAATTATTACGCAACATTTTCGACTGCCTTTAAGTCTATTGGCATCAATCTTGGCGGCGGCGCGGCGATCGAAATACCGCCTGAGGACGTACAGCATTTTGAAATCGGCGTGAAGAGCAATCCGTTTCCCGGCGTTTTCGCCAACCTGTCCGCCTATAATACAGACGTTAAGGACTTTCAGGCCCAGGTTTTAATCCCTGGCAATCCGCGCCCAGTGATTGCGAGCGCGGAGAAGGTCCGCGTGCGAGGTATTGAGCTGGACGTCAACGCCACCATTGGAGACTCGTTGTCGTTTTTCGGCGCCCTGGCCTACACCGATGGCCGCTACGTTTCCTTTCCGAATGCACCGGTTCCTCTGGAGTTGACCGGCTATACGGCACCGTCTGGACTGCCAGAAGTCGATGCCTCTGGTCTACGTTTGCCCGGTATCTCTAAATGGGCCGCCTCACTCGGCGCGGAGCATCGCGTTGCGGTTCAGTTTCTGGGATCGTCTGGTGAATGGTTCACCGGCGCCGACTACTTTTATCGCACTGATTTCTCGTCCAGCGCAACGCCGTCGGAGTTCCTCAATATCGACGGCTATGGATTGCTGAACTTGCGCTCCGGTTTTCGATCCGATTCCGGCTGGAGTGCTTATCTTTGGGTCCGTAATGCCCTGGACAAGGAGTACTTCGAACTCTTGCAAGCGGCACCGGCCGGCCAAGGTGCGGGGCACTATGGCGCCCAGTTGGGCGATCCACGAACTTATGGCCTCACCGCGCGCTATACCTTTTGACGGTTGAGAATTGGCCTTCTGGGACCAGCTTATTTGCGCGATTGGGACGCGAAGCGCGAGCGCGCTCCGCTCCCGCATAAGCGGCGTTCATGCACGGGAGTGTGAACGCCAACTGGTCTGGTCAGTGCAATAACACGAGTGTTTTGCACCGCCCCCGAAAAAGAAGCGAGCGCGAATAAACGCTGCTCTGCCGATCGAGAATGGTGGTCAACCCGGCAAGCTGCGCGCTTGCCTCCTTGACGATCCGCTGGTCAACGCGCCGCAAACACCGCGAACGTCTCAGAACGCCAGGTCGCAATGACCGTCGCCTCGTCGATGCCCCAAGATCGGGCTGGCGCACAACAACGACCGAGTGCGTTTTGCGCCGGCAGGGCGTTTCAAGAGTTCGACTTCCCTCCCGGAGCGAACACATGTTCGAGCGATCCTGGCTTTTGGCAGCGTTAGCCCTCATCAACGTCACGGCGCAGGCCTGCGACGGGCCGCCCTGCACGAATATCCGCATGGATGCTGCGGAGCCGAAGGTACTGGCCGTCGACCCCACCCGCCCGATCGTCGCTTTCCGCAGCAGCGATGCCGCAGTTCATGTGCTGAGTTGCGCCGATGCGCTGTGTAACAGCGGAACCACGACAATGATCTGGAAAGACCCAGGTGGTCTCTACGCCGACGGTATCGATTTGATTGCCGGCGACGAGGGTCTTCCATTGCTCGCCTTTCGCGAGTCGCTACAACGCATTCGTACGGTGGCTTGCGGCAATCCCGGGTGCACCGCGGGGAACGTGCATAGCACGCACAGCAGCGGCCTGGACATTGAAGCGCCGATCAGCCTGTCGCGACCCGCCGCCTCAGGATCGCGACCGCTGCTTGCCTACATCGTCGGCGGCTTCGTCGGGCTGACGCAATGTACCGATTCGCAGTGTACGGCTGCCACCGCCGCGAATGTCTACCACGTGAACTCGACTGGCGTGCCGCTTTTTGCCTCGCGAGTCGCCATCGCCCATCGCTTCGACGATCTGCCTTATCTGGCATATCTGCCAAAAGGTGAAAAAGGCTTGGCGGTGGCGCTTTGCGGGGCATCCAACTGCGGCAACGGCATCAACGCCTACGGTATCGCTGCGCAAACCGAGATCACTGAGGTGGCGTTGTCGGTGAATCAATACCATCGCGCGGTGCTGGCCTTTCGGCGTAAAGACGGAAGCATCGCAAGCGTTGCCTGTGACGATAGTTGCAGCAACCCTGGTCCAATTGCCGAGATCGCACATCCCGCATTAGGGTCGGGCGAAGTTGATTTTGCACGAGGCGCATCGGAAATACCGATGCTGGTTTGGGCCGGAGACGGCCTGGGTGCGATGCGCTGCAGCGATCGCCTTTGCGCCAAACCCAATCTCGCCAGCGTCGTACTCGATCCGGGCGAGATCCTCAGCAGCCGGCCATCATTGACCATACCGGACGATGGCCTGCCGTTGCTCGTGGTGCAACGCAACGGTATCGGCAAACCGTCGATTGCAATCCACAAGTGCGCTTCACCGAGTTGTCTTTAACCGGTCCCGGCTTTACCGGGCGCTCTCCGGAGCGCCCCTTCCAGAGCTGCTCTCTCGCGCCCAAAGCTTTCGGGCCTGAGCCTGCTACAAGTCGATCGTCACCCGGCAGCCCGTCGCATCCGGACGATTGGCTAGGCTCAAACTGCCGCCATGGTTTTCGACAATTTGGCGCGCCAGCACGAGGCCGACGCCGCTGCCGCCGGGTTTGGTGGTGAAGAAGGGCACAAACAGGTTTTCGGTTTTTGCCAGTCCCCTGCCCTCGTCGTCGATTTCGATGCGTGCGCCGCTGCCGTGTTCGAGCAGGCGCACGCGCACGCCGCCGCCGGTTTCGAGCGCAGCCTCTGCGGCGTTTTTCATCAGGTTGATCAGCGCTTGCTCGATCTGGTCCTGATCGAGCGCCAGCGTTTTGTCTGGGCCATCTTCGACGATGACCGTCAGGCGCTGCTCCAGGCGCGCCGCGCGCTGCAGCATGCCGCGCAGCGAAGCCTGGCGTTTGTTCGCCGGCGGCAGCCGCGCCAGCCGCGTGTAGCCAGACATGAACCGCGTCAGGGATTCGGCGCGATCGCCAATGATCTGCAACGCGCCGAGCACGTCTTCGCGCCAATCGTGCGGCAAGGGCTCGCGGGTCACGACCGTGGACAAGGTCGACGCCATCGAGCGAATCGGCGCCAGCGAGTTGTTCAATTCGTGCCCGAGCACGCGGATCAGTCGCTGCCATGCGCCACGCTCTTCTTCGCGCAGCGCGCGCGACAAGTCCGTGATCGCCAGCAACTGATGCGGCCGCCCTCCCTCGCGGAAGGTGGTGCGCCGCAAATCGAAACTGCCGGCGCCACCCGGGAATGCAGTCTTCAGCGTCGACGGAATCACATCTGCGCAGCAGGCTTCGAGGCCGAGTTCCAGTGCCGTTTGCCCGAGGGCGGAGGCGGCATCGCGCGCCAGCAGGCGCTCGCCGGCGGCGTTGATCAGCTTGAGTCGCTGCTCATCGTCGAAGGCGAAGATCGCGATATCGACGTTCGACAGCACTTTGCCGAGCAGCGCGCCCGACTCCTCCACACGCAGGCGCTGCTCGCGCAGGGTGCTCGCCAGTGCATTGACCTCCCAAAGCACTTCGCCCAAAGCATCGCCGCGGACGGCCGAGGTGCTGCGCAAACTGTAATCGCCGGCGCGCAGCGCATCGAGCAAATTGACCAGCGTCAGCAAAGGATGAACGATGACACGGCGCAGGCGGATGCCTAGCCAGACCGTCGCAACGAGCAGCCCGCCGATGATGCCCAGCCGCCACTTCATGTCGAGCGGCGACTGCCACAAGAACCACAGCGCAGCGGCGAGCGACGGCAGCACAAGCAGCACCGATAACGATGCAACTTTCAGCTCGTAGCGAAGGGGCTTCATCTGGCTTGATCTGGAGCGAGGCGCGCGGCACTGGGCACGGGGGACGCGTCAGCTGAGTCGGGAACCCGAAATGAGGTTCCGGCCCTACGTGCCCCGTGCCTCATGCCACGTGCCCCAACGTCGCCGAGCGCACGCATCATCCCTCCTCCGCCCCCTCGCCCGGCGAACGTATCCCGTACTTCTCCAGGCGCCGATACAGCGCTGCGCGCGACAATCCAAGGATGTCGGAGGCGCGCTGCACATTGCCCTCGGCGCGGATCATCGCGCGGCGCACCATCATTTCTTCCGCTGCGTCCAGGGTCATGTGGTCGAGTTCGGTTTCGGAGGATTGCGGCGACGGGAAACTGAATGCCAGATCGTCGATTTCGCTGCCGCGCGCCATCAGCACGGCGCGCTCCAGGACGTGCGACAACTCGCGAACGTTGCCTGGCCAACCGTAGCCGAGCAGCGCCCGTTCGGCGCTCGGCGACAGCTTCATCGCGTCGCGTTGATAGCGCTCGGCGAAGCGCGCAAGCAAACCACGCGCGAGCGGCAGGATGTCTTCCTTACGCTCGCGCAGCGGCGGCAATTTCAGCTCCACCGTGTTCAAGCGAAACAGCAGATCCTTGCGGAAACGACCCTTGGCGACGTCATCGGCAAGATCGGCATTGGTTGCCGAGATCAAGCGCACGTTTGCCTTGCTGGTGCGCGAGGAGCCCAAGCGTTCGAACTCGCCATCTTCCAGGATGCGCAGCAGTTTGGGTTGCTGTGCGGCCGGGATGTTGCCGATCTCATCGAGAAACAACGTGCCGCCATCGGCCAGCTCGAAACGCCCGATGCGATCTTGCTTGGCGTCGGTGAACGCGCCGCGCACGTGGCCGAACATCTCGCTTTCGAACACCGTCTCGGCGATGCCGCCCATGTTGACCTTGATCAACGGCTTGCTCGCGCGCCGCGAGTTCTGGTGCAACAGGTCGGCGATCAGACCTTTGCCGGTGCCGTTCTCGCCGAGCACGAGCACATTCGCATCCGTGGGTCCGACGCGTGCGATCATGTCCAGAATCGGACGCATCGCGGCCGATTCCGCAACAAAATCGCCGCGTGTGCCGCGCAGGATTTCGACCTCGCGTTCCAGCTTCTGGGCGCGTTTGCGCGTCGCACCGAAGTTCGCCTGGTTGCGCAGAATCGAAAGCAAGCGCGCGTTGTCCCAAGGCTTTTCGACAAAATCGTTGGCGCCGCGGCGCATCGCTTCCACGGCGATGTCGATCGTGCCCCACGCAGTCATCACCACCACCGGCAGCTCCGCATCGAGCGCACGGATATTGGCCAGCAGCTCAAGCCCCTCCTGGCCGCTGGTGGTATCGCGCGTGTAGTTCAAATCCATCAGCACCACCGAGAGCGGCCCTTTGCGCACGATCTCCAGCGCCGCTTCTGGGCTCATCGCCTGCACCGACGCGATCCCTTCGGCTTTCAACAGGAAGCGTAGCGCTTCGAGCACATCGCGTTGGTCGTCGGCAATCAGGATCGGGGCGTGGTCGGACATGCGCATGACTCGGCGGAAAGGGAGAGTGTGAGCAGTTTACGTGCCATGGCGGAGGCGCGGGTTAGTGGGGCTGATGGTGGATGAAGCCCGAGGTCAATGGTGAATAGTCAATAGTCAATGCAAACGCAGAGCCCGCGGTTCTCGAACGCTCGCCAACGCGATCGGGTCTGTTCGCGCCGCAACTCAGCTTTCCCATTGACTATTGACTATTCACCATTGACCAAGCTCCATCGACCATTCACTGCATCGACCGTTGACCATCGCCCCCGCTGACCGTCAACGCTGATTGACCGACCCATTTGCCACAGAATCAATAATCTCTCCGACCATGCCATACTTGCGGGCTGCGCGCCTCAATGCGCCGGACCCACTTTTCAATCACTCTTTAGGATTTCTCATGGCAGACGAAACCACCAATGGCGCCAACGGAAACGGCAGCGCAGATCAAGGCCCGCAGTTGCAGGTGCAGAAAATCTACGTCAAGGATGCGTCCTTCGAAGCGCCGACAGCGCCGCACATTTTCCAAGAGCAGGGTCAGCAGCGCATTGAACTGAACCTCAATCAGAAGGCGCAGCAGCTGGCGCCGAGCGTGTACGAAATCGTGCTCACGGTGACGGTCACCTGCAAGGTCGGCGAGAAGACCGCGTTCCTGGTGGAAGTGCAGCAGGCCGGTATCTTCGGTCTGTCGGGCTTCGACGCGCAGCAGTTGGATCTGGTGATCGGCACCTATTGCCCGAACATCATCTTCCCGTATGCGCGCCATGCGATCTCGACGCTGATCGAACAAGGCGGCTTCCCGCCGTTCCTGCTGCAGCCGATCAACTTCGAGCAGATTTACGCCGAAAACCTGCGCCGCAAGCAACAGCAACAGGTCGCAGCCTAATCGCTGTATGGCCGTGTCCACCATCGCAGTGCTTGGCGCCGGATCTTGGGGCACGGCTCTGGCCAGCTTGTTGGCGCGCGGCGAAGCTAAAGTCAACCTGTGGGGCCGTCGCAAAGACGGCCTCACGCGTTCCGGAACGAGCTGGCGCAACGAGCGTTATCTGCCAGGCATTGATCTGCCCGGCGACATGAGTTACAGCACCGACTTGAGCGCCACGTTGACCGACGCCGATTGGGTGCTGGTGGTGGTGCCAAGCCACGCCTTCGCCGAGACGTTGCGATCCATGCGCAACATCGGCATGCCGGCGGGGCTGGCATGGGCGAGTAAGGGCTTTGAACCCGGCTCTGGAGATTTCCTCCACGAAGTGGCCGATCGCATCTTCGGCACGGCGCTGCCGAAAGCCGTGGTGACCGGCCCCAGTTTCGCCAAAGAAGTGGCGCTCGGCATGCCAAGCGCGGTGACCGTGCATTCGGACAACGACGCTTTCGCCAATACGGTCGCCAAGGCCCTCCACGGACCGCAGTTCCGCGCCTACACCGGCAACGATATCCGCGGCGCCGAGTTGGGCGGCGCGATGAAAAACGTGCTTGCGGTTGCCACTGGCATTGCCGACGGCATGGGCTTGGGCCTGAATGCGCGCGCTGGACTGATCACGCGCGGCTTGAACGAAATGCTGCGCCTCAACAAGCCATTGGGTGGGCGCGCTGAGACCATCATCGGGCTGGCTGGGCTGGGCGATCTGGTGCTCACCTGTACCGGAGACCTGTCGCGCAACCGGCGCCTCGGTTTGGCGCTGGGTCGCGGTACGCCGCTGGCGCAAGCCGTGGCCGAAATCGGACAGGTGGTAGAGAGCGTACAGACCGCCGATGAGGTGATGCGCCTGGCAGAGCGCTTCGATCTTGATCTGCCGATCGCCTCGCGCGTACGGGCGGTATTGCACGGCGATACGACACCGGCCGATGGCCTGCGCGCGCTGCTGGCGCGCGATCAAAAACCCGAATACGGGGCGGAGTTAAGATTCTGATCGGCCGAGCTGTCGATCGGAAAGCCCGCTGCGTTTGTCCATTTCATCGGCCACTGCAATCGGCCCTCGGATCGGTAGGCCACTGACTGCACAGCTGCGCCCGCCTCACGCCGCATCCATTTTCTGCTGCCGCACCGTAAATGCTACAAATCGCGACCATTCGCGGTTTGCTGGCTTTTCAGGCCAGCGTCCTTACCCCAATCGAGGATGCGCAATGAAACGCACGTTACTGTTGCTCGCGCTCGTGGCGAGTTCGCACGCTATTGCTTCGAGCCACCGTGAGGCCCCCGGTATCACCGAAACACCGAAAGTCGATGCCACCGACTTCTACATGTTTCGTAGCTACGAAACCGGCCGAGAAGGCTTCGTGACCTTTATCGCCAACTATCTGCCCCTGCAAGATGCCTACGGCGGACCGAACTACTTTTCGATGGACCCAGATGCGCTGTACGAAATCCATGTCGATAACAACGGCGACGCCATCGAAGATTTGACCTTCCAGTTTCGCTTCCAGAACTTCTCCCAGGACTTGCAGATCCCGGTCAACGGCGTTCCGGTAGCCGTGCCGCTGATCAACATCGGCGCTTTCGGTACGACACCGGAGGCCAACGACAACGTCAAGAATTTGCTTGAGACCTACACCGTGGGCGTGATCCGCGGCGAGCGCGATTTCAACGATCCACAGCTCGCACAGAATGCGTCGATGTCCAACGTCACGCGCTTTCGTAAGCCCTTCGATTACATCGGCACCAAGTCGCAGCCGAACTATGCTCAGTATGCCGACAACCACATCTGGCGCATCGCCATCCCTGGGTGCAGCGAAGGTCGCGTATTCGTCGGCCAGCGCCGCGATCCGTTCAGCGTGAATCTGGGCGAGATCTTCGATCTGATCAACACCAATCCGCTGGGCCCGGTCAACGGCGAAACCAATACCATCGCCGATAAGAACGTCACTAGTTTAATCCTCGAAGTGCCGATCGCTTGCGTTCGCGGTAACTCCGACATCATCGGCGCCTGGACCACGGCCAGCCTGCCGTCGCGCGACTCGGCGCTGACCAATGCCGGCAGTGGCGGAACCTCCGGCAAGCGACCATTCCGTCAAGTCTCGCGCTTAGGCGCGCCACTGGTGAACGAGGTTGTGATCGGCGTTCCCGACAAGGATCGCTTCAACGCCTCCGAGCCACGCAACGACGGCCAGTTCGCGCAGTACGTGACCAACCCCACGCTGCCGGAACTGATCGAAATCCTGTTTGCGGCGCCCGCCCCGAATCTGTTCCCTCGCACGGACTTGATTGCGGCATTTCTGACCGGCGTCTCGGGTCTGAATCAACCGCCGGGCGTGACCGCATCGGAGATGTTGCGCCTGAACATGGGCATCGCGGCAAAGGCTGCGGCCGCGCAGAACAATCTCGGCGTGTTGGGCGGCGATACGGCGGGCTTCCCGAATGGCCGCCGTCCGGGCGACGATGTGGTCGATATCGAATTGCGCGTGGCGATGGGCGCGCTGTTGCCGAGCGACGTCGCACCTGCTGGCCAGTTGCCGATTACCGACGGCGCGACTGTCAACGCCGGCCAATTCCGGACCACGTTCCCGTACTTGAACACGCCGGTACCGGGCGCACGCAACTAACGCCTTACGCTGCGCCGCGCATCGCGCGGCGCAGCGCATCGCTTCGCCTCGTCACGCAGCGAATCCAACGCAATGCCTCCCGCCACCGCTGCACTCATCGCTCTCGCGTTGAACGCGATCCCTTTCCGTCCCAGCGACGATGCGATGCCGCTCGGCAACGTCAGCAGCGAGGCGCCGCAGGCGCTGCAAGAGCTGCGGGCGCTGGACGATCGCAACGATGCGATTGCCTACGCACGGCGCATGCTGGATCGCGCTGAAACAACCCAGGATCCGGCCTATGCGCATTACGCATTCGCTGCACTCAAACCGCATCGCGCGAATGGCGATGCGGAGCTGCGCGTGGTCTACGCAACCGTATTGCAGCGACTGCATCGCTTCGACGATGCGCTGGCGGAACTCGATGCGCTATTGAAAACACCAAACGCCCCCGCTCAAGCGTTTTTCGTGCGCTCGGTTCTGCGCACGTTGCGCGCCGACTACACCGGGGCGCTGCGCGACTGCGCGGCATTGCTGGGACGCGTCGAGCCGCTCGCCGTCGCGGCTTGCGCGGCATTGCCACGCGCTCGCTCGGGGCACAGCGATGCCGCCTATTCGGCGCTGGTCGACATGCTCGACACGGCACCGGGTATCGGGCCCGTCGGCGACTTTGCCCGCGGTGTGGCTGGCGAGTTGGCCTGGCGTCTGGGCAAGCCGGACGCTCTGCATCGTCTGGCCGACGCGGCGGAAACCGGCAAACCCGTTCAAGTCCTGAACCACGCCGATGCGCTGCTGGCGATCGGCAAACCCAACGAGGCGCTCCAGGTGCTGCAAAAACTGCCGGGCGATGGCGCCGACTTGCGGCGCGCGCGGGCACAACAAGCGCTCGGCGATGCGCATGCCGACTTGCGTCGCTCGATCGAATCCGGCATCGAAGCGCGGGCGTTGCGCAACGACACCGGCCATGCCCGCGAAGACGCCTATTATTTCGCCTACATCGCGCACGACGGCCCGCGCGCACTGCGCGCCGCGCAGATCAACTTTGCGCAACAAAAAGAACCGATCGACGCCGAGTTGCTGGTCGACGCGGCTCGCCTGGCGGGCGACGAGGCTGCGCTCGGGCCGGTGCGCCAGTGGCTCGAAACCAACGCCATCGTGGACGTTCCTCTGCAACGGCGGCTGGCGCGATGAGGCAGCTGTTCGTATGCGCGCTGCTCGCCGCGAGCTCGGCGTCGGCACATCAGCCGAGCACGGCCTATCTCAGCCTCGACGTTGCGGGCACAGCCATTGAAGGTCGTTTCGATATCGCGATCAACGACGCGCAGCGCACGCTCGCTCTGGACGCCAACAGCGACGGCATCGCCACCTGGGGCGAGGCGCGCGTTATCGAGCCCGCGCTGCGCGCGCTGCCAGCGCAAGCGCTGGCGATCGCGATGGACGGCGAACCCTGCGCCATCGAGGGCGCTCCGATCGGTTTGGTTGAGCACGGCAACGGGCTGCATCTCGCACTGCCGTTTCGCGCCATCTGCGCGCGCGGCGGAGCGCTCGATGTGCGCTACGACTGGCTGGTCGATATCGATCCCGATCATCGCCTGCTGGCGCGCATCGATCATGGCGGCGAGCGCAGTGCGATCCTCAGCGGCGACGTGCGCCGCGCGCATTTCGAGCCCGGCGCACCGCAAGGCATGGCGGCGTTCGCGGCGTTTTTCTGGCAGGGCGTTTATCACATCGGGCTGGGCCTCGATCATCTGCTGTTCTTGAGCTGCCTGTTGCTCCCTGCCGTGGTTCGCTATCGCGCCGGCCGCTATGAGGTGGCCGACTCGGCATGGCGAGCCTTCATCGATGTGATTAAGGTCATTACCGCATTCACGCTCGCGCACGCGCTCAGCCTGGCCGCCGTGAGTTTGGAATGGATGCGCCTGCCGGTGCGCTTGGTCGAGGCGCAGGTGGCCGCAACGATTCTGTTTGCGGCGTTGAACAATGTGCTGCCGCTGGCGCGCGGCGAGCGGCTCTGGGCCGTGGCATTCGGCTTCGGCTTGATCCATGGCGCGGGTTACGCGTCGGTGCTCGCCGGGCTCGAAATGACAGCCGCATCGATGCTGCTGGCGCTGCTCGGATTCAACCTCGGTGTGGAGGGCGCGCAAGTGCTCGCCGCATCCGTTTTTCTCCCCATCGCGTACGTTTGTCGACGTTCGGCGCTGTATCGCATGGCGCTGACGACAGGATCTCTTTTGATTGCGGGAGTGGCACTGCTATGGCTCATCGAGCGCGGTTTCAACGTGCAGTTCTGATGGCGCTGGCGCTCATGGGCAGCGATGCATTCGCCCACGGCGCCAGCTTCCAGCGCGAGACCATCGCTGCCACCGTGGTGCGCTTTGGCTACTCCACCGGCGAGCCGATGAGCGACACCGATGTGATCGTGCGTGCGCCGGATCAGTCGATCGCGCTGCGCACGCGCACCGACCGCGACGGCCGCGTGGCCTTCGTCCCTGCTGCACCGGGCGAGTGGCGCGCCGAAATCGACGATGGACTCGGACACGACGTCACGGCGACGGTGCAGGTTGCAGACGATGGCACCGCCGCGGTGCGCGGCGAAGCCCGGCAGTTGGCGATTCCGCAGTCGCTATTGCTGTTGCTGCTGGCGGCATCGGTACTCGGAAACATCGTGCAGGCAGTGCGCGGCAGGGCACGCCATGGCGCGTCCCACTGAAGGGCGCTCGGGGCTGCGGGCAGTCAGTCGCTGGCGTGGACAGAGCATTTCACAAGAAGACACGAAGACACGAAGACACGACGTCGTTCGCTACGAAGCGCATCTGCGCTTTTTTCTTGGTGCGTCGTGTCTTCGTGCGACCAAAACCTCACCAGCACGCTAAGCCAATGCGCGACTCTCGGAGACCTTTGATGAAACGCAGCCTACTTCTGCTGTTTCTTTCGGCCTCGATTCACGCCCACGATCTGACCACGCTGCCGCAGGTTGAGGCGATCGGCGAGCGCCCGAATCGCACCGCACTCAAATATGTAAAGCCGGTTTATGCCTTCTCGCCATCCACGCTGAAGCCTGGCGGCGCGAAATTCGAGATCGTGCCGCAAGCGGCGCCCGCCAATGGGCAACTGCCAGTGCAATTGCGCTTCGACGGCCAACCGCTCAGCGGCGCAGTGCTTACGATAAGCGACACCAACGTCACGGCCGATGCGCAAGGCCGTGCCACCTTGCCGCATCAGTGCCAAGCGTTGTACACCACACGCCACGAACAGGCGGGCGGCGATGGCGCGGATGGCGAGGGGCTCTATCGAAGCACCAGAGCCATGCTGTGACGGACTTCGGTGTGCATTGTCGCGATGAGTTGCGGTAGCTTTGCCGCCATGGAGTCCGCCCCAGCCAACGAGCGCCCCTCGATGCTCGCCGATCTAAAGAGCGCTATCGGCGGCACCAATGCCGATTACACGACGATTCCGCTACAGCGGGCGGTGCTGCTGCTCGCAGTGCCGATGATGATCGAGCTGCTGCTGGAGTCGCTGTTTGCGGTGGTCGATATCTATTTCGTGGCGCGCCTGGGGTCTTCGGCGGTGGCCACGGTGGGCATCACGGAAACTTGTTTGTACCTGCTCTATTCGATTGCCATGGGTGTGGCGATGGCGGTGACGGCCATCATTGCTCGGCGCATCGGCGAACAAAAACCCGAGGACGCGGCGCGCACGGCGATGCAGGCGATCTGGATTGGCGTGTTGGCGTCGATTCCGTTTGCCTTGATCGGCGTGTTCTACGCTAAGGATGTGCTGCGTTTGATGGGCGCCGACGATTGGGCCATCGAGCACGGTTATCGCTATACACAATGGATGCTCGGCGGCAACGTGGTGATCATGCTGCTGTTTGTGATCAACGCGATCTTTCGTGGCGCGGGCGATGCGGCGGTGGCGATGCGTGTGCTGCTGGTGGCCAACGGCTTGAATATCGTGCTCGATCCGATCCTGATTTTCGGCTTCGGCCCGATCCCAGCCTATGGCATCGAGGGCGCCGCGATCGCGACCAACATTGGCCGCGGCGTGGGCGTGTTGCTGCAATTGTGGATCCTGTTCCGTGGCGCCAAACACATCGCCATCGACTTACGGAATCTGGCGCTGGATCTGGCAACGATCTGGCACATCGTTCGCACCTCGTTGGGCGGCATCGGTCAGATGATCATCGCCACCAGCGCGTGGATATTCCTGATGCGCGTACTGGCCAATGTCGGCAGCGACGCGGTGGCCGGCGCAACCATCGCCATGCGTGTTTTGATGTTTACGCTGATGCCGGCGTGGGGCTTGTCGAACGCGGCGGCAACGCTGGTGGGCCAGAACCTGGGCGCCAATCGGCCGGATCGCGCCGAGGCTGCGGTGTGGCAAATCGGCTGGTACAACATGGTGTTCACGCTGAGCGCATCGGTGCTGTTCTTTGTCTTCCACGAACAGATCATCGGCATCTTCAGCGACGATCCCGCGGTGATCGCCATCGGCGGGGAGTGGCTCTGGATCGTCTCGTTCTCGTTCTTCGTTTACGGCTGGTGGATGGTCGCAGTACAGGCCTTCAACGGCGCTGGCGATACCGTGACGCCCACCTACATCAATCTGGTGTTTTTCTGGCTGATCCAGATTCCGCTGGCGTACGCACTCGCCGTGCCGCTCGGCTGGGCGCACAGCGGCGTGTTCTGGAGCGTATTCGTATCGGAGACCGCGGTAGGTTTGTTTACGCTGTGGCTGTTCAGTCGCGGCGGTTGGAAGAACGTCAAGGTTTGAAGCCTGCATTGCGGACGCAAGATTGAACGGCTAGCGTTCAGCGCGTTCGCAACGTCCAAACCAGGGGGACTCATGTCGACCGTCACACCCACGCTGCCGCAACAGGACTCGCCGGAAGCCAGACAGGCGCGTGCATTTCAGTTGTCGATGGCGCGCACCAACTACAACTACATGACGAGCTATCTGAACTCGGTGCCGATGTCGGCCGATTTGCCGCGCGCCGAGAAGTTTTCGCTCGACTACGAGGCGCAGGTGCTCAAGGTGTTCGCACCGATGCTCGAGAACTTCAAGTGCGTGATCGAGATGCTGCTGGAGCGCGAGTTGCAGGGCGATCTGCCAACGCAGACCTTCGCCGATATCGAAGCGGCGTGGAAGAAGCTCGACGAGGAGTTCAGTGCGCTCCATCCGGTACGCGACATCAAGAACATGAAAGCCTTTTTCAAGGCACTGGCGGAGCTGCCGGAGGCGCTCAAGTCGCTGTCGAACATCCCCAAAGATATCGAGGCAATGATCACTGGCCTCGATAAGCTGTTCAAAGAAACCCTCGCCGAAGGCCCAACGGCGATTCTGAAATCGACCGCTTACGATCTGCTCAACGGCGCGCATGGCCGGGCGTATCTGCAACCGGAGGACATCGGCGATTACAAGCTGCTGTTCCCGAAAATGCCCAAGCCGGAGGCGCTGACGATCGCGCGCCAGCCATGGATGCCGTCGGATGGCGAGCCGTCCGAGCAGGATTGGTTCTTTGGTTTTCTGCAAATCGGCGGATTCAACACCACGCAATTGCTCGGCGTGTTGCCCGAGGTCCGTGCCGGATCGAAAGCGCTGGCGCTGCCGGATCTGCTGCAAAAAATGCCGGTGACCGACGCCATCTTGCGCAGCGTCAGCGGCAATGCAACGGTGACGCTGGAAAGCGCCACGCGCGACGGCTTGCTGTATGTGGTCGATTTCGCCTGCCTTGCCGACGCCAAGACCGAAGCCCTGCACGGCGAGCAGCGCTATATCGCCGCGCCCATTGCGGTGTTTTACTGGAACGACAAACCGCCCCAAGGGTATCCGCCGGGCGGCGCGCTGCAACCCATCGCGATCCAGCTCGGCCAACGCTTCGATGCGGAGGCGACGCCGATCTACACGCCCAACAACTGCGCCGGTGGCAATGATCACAATCTGCTGAAGTGGCGCATCGCCAAGTACACGATGAATGTGTGCGCTGCGATCCAGCATGAGGCAGTGGCGCACCTTGGCGACACCCATTTGATCGTCGAGCCGATGATTGTGGCGATGCATCGGCAATTGAGCGAATTGCATCCGCTTTACAAGCTGCTGATCCCGCATTTCCGCTTCACCATCAACATCAACGACGATGCGATCCATAGCCTCATCGTGCCCGGCGGCGTGGTCGCGTGCAATGTCGGTATCGCCATCGAATCGAGTTTGGAGCTGGTCTCGCGCGCGCACCGCGCATGGCGCTGGGACGAACATTTCCCGGCGAACGATTTCGCCCTGCGCGGTGTCGATCGTCTGCCCGCGTTCCCGTTCCGCGACGACACGCTGCTGTTGTGGAAAGCGATTGGCGACTATGTCGGCGCGTACCTTCGTGTGTACTACAAGAACGATCAAGACGTGCGCGACGACATCGAGTTGCAAGGCTTCATCTACGAGCTGACCGCACCCGAATACTGCGCATTTCAAGGCATGAGCGGACTGGTCGCCACCGGCGATCCGGCGCGCCCGTGGCGCATCGAGAGCCTGGATTACCTGATCGACATGGTCAGCCTGATTCTCTACACCGCCGGCCCGCGCCACGCCTCGGTCAACTACGCGCAGTACCCGCTGATGTCCTACGTGCCCAGCGTCGGCGGCAGCTTGTATCGCCCCTCGCCCACACGCAGCACAGAACTCAAAACCATCGACGACTGCCTGCCCTGGTACCCGCCGCTCGACATCGCGCTGTATGGGGCAACCTTCGAGTTCCTGCTGAGCGAAGTGCAGTACGACACCTTCGGCCATTACGAGCACAACCCACGCGATCCGTACTTCACCGACCCACGCGTACAACCCATCGTCGCCGACCTGCAAGACGCACTCGCACTCATCGAAATCGAAATCCGCAAACGCAACCGCGAGCGGCCTATGCCCTATCCGTACCAGCTACCGTCGCGGATACCGAATTCGATCAGTATTTGAGGCGATGTCGTCCCGTTGGCGAGCGTCCGGGGCGGACGGCGAGATGCCCAAGGAACATGGGGCCGTCGTCATGGCGGCAACGGTGGCAACGGTGGCAACCCAAGCTGGCGCAAAAAGTCGTTGTGTTTTGTTCTTGCGTTGTTGATGTCCTGTTCGATGCTCACCAACTGCGCATGTATCGCCCCAAGGTCGACCTCTGCGTCGCCCTTGGCGGTGCTGATGTAGCGAGAGATGTTGAGATTGAAGTCGTTTTTCTCGATCTCTGGCATCTCCACCCTGCGCGAGTAGCGAGGCGCTTCGGTGCGGTGCTGGTAGGTGTCGATGATCTGCTGGATGTGCTCCGCGCTCAGCTGGTTCTGGCGTTTGCCTTTGGCAAAGTGCTCGGCGGCATTGATGAAGAGCACATCGTCGGGCTTCTTGCACTTCTTCAGCACCAGGATGCAGACCGGGATGCCCGTCGAGTAAAAGAGGTTCGCGGGCAGGCCGATCACAGTATCGATGTGGCCGTCCTTGAGCAGTTTGGTGCGGATTCGCTCCTCGGCGCCACCACGGAAAAGCACGCCGTGCGGCAGGATGATCGCCATCACGCCTTCGTCTTTGAGGTAGTGGAATCCGTGCAGCAGGAAGGCGAAGTCGGCGGCGGACTTGGGCGCGAGACCGTGGCTTTTGAAGCGCACGTCGTCGGCCAGCGCGTCTGTCGGCTCCCAGCGATAGCTGAAGGGCGGATTGGCGACGATGGCGTCGAAGCTCGGCTTTCGGGCCGGGTTCTGCTCGCGCAGCAGGTCCCACTCGTTGAGCAGGGTGTCGCCGTGGAAAATGTCGAACTCGGTGTCCTTCACCCCGTGCAGCAGCATGTTCATGCGGGCGAGGTTGTAGGTGGTGATGTTCTTTTCCTGGCCGTAGATCTTGCCGATGGTGCCGCCTGCCTCGACCATCTTCTGGCGCACGTTCAGCAGCAGCGAGCCGGAACCGCAGGCAAAATCCATCACGCTCTCCAGCCGCTTTTTCGTGCCAGTCTTCGGCTCCTGGCTGTCCAGCGTGACGATGGCGGAGAGGATGTTGGAAATCTGCTGCGGGGTGTAGAACTCGCCTGCCTTTTTGCCGGACCCTGCAGCAAACTGGCCGATCAGATATTCATACGCATCGCCCAGCGCGTCGACATCTGTGGAGAACGCCGCCAGCCCTTCGGCGATCTTCTGGATGATGGTGCAAAGCTTGGCGTTGCGGTCGGCGTAGGTCTTGCCCAGCTTGGGCGAACTGAGATCGATCTCCGAAAACAATCCCTGAAAGGTGCTCTGAAAAGACTCCGTCTCGATGTACTTGAAGCCCGCTTGCAGCGTGTGAAGCAGCTCCGCGTTCTGCGTGCGGGCCAGATTGGCGATGCTGTTCCAGAGATGCGGTGGCTGAATAACGTAATGCACCTTGCGCCGCATCTGCTTCTCGAACGCCGGGATGTCGTCCACGTTGTTTGCATACCAGAGCGCCAGCGGCACCTTGCGGGCGTCGCCGCCCACATCGGGGTAATCCGCGCCCAGCTCCTTCTTCGCCGCAGTCTCGTAGTTGTCGGAGAGGTAGCGCAAGAAGAGGAAGGACAGCATGTAGTCGCGGAAGTCGTCCGCATCCATCGCCCCGCGCAGATCGTTGGCAATCGCCCAGAGAGTGTTGCCCAGTTGTTTTTGGTTTTGCTCGGTCATGGCTTCGGGCGTCGTTTGATTCTGGCTTCGAGAGCCTTGAGGTCGGTTTCGTCTTGCCGGTCGGCTGCGATAGCTTCGCGCTTCTTGCAGTCATGGTCATACTGAAGGTAAAGCTCTGCCGTGCGCTCCTCCATCTGATCATGGCGGATGGTGCCGGCATGGGTGAGAAGTGGGAAGCCGTTGGACGTGATGATTTGATCCACGTTCTGCTTCCAGAACGCCATGCGCGTTTCCTGCTTGCCCTTGGCTCGCAGTTCGGCGGTTTCCAGGAAGATCACCACCAGCCGGTTCAAGGTGTCGGTCTCGTCCTCGGTCAGATAGTTTTTGGCCACCACAGTGTCCGCCTTGCGCACCTTGTCGCCCCTCCAGTCCAGCAGGCCAAAGCGCGGATCGGCTGGGTTCGCACGGGAGGTGATTAGTTCGGCAGCCGTCTGTTGCGTGACGGCGTAAATCAGCAGGTTCTGCACTGTGGCGAAAAAGGTCTGCGTGTCCTTGTCTGTCTTGTCGTAGTCGCTGGAGAGCGCAAAGAGGTCGCGCACTTTCTGATAGAAACGTTTCTCGGAAGCCCGGATGTCGCGTATGCGCGCCAGCATCTCGTCGAAGTAATCCGGGCGGCCATCCGGGTTCTTGAGGCGCTCGTCGTCCATGACGAAGCCCTTCGCCAGGTACTCCTTCAGAACGGTCGAGGCCCAGCGCCGGAACTGCACTCCGCGCTGCGAGCGCACGCGGTAGCCCACGGACAGGATGGCATCAAGGTTGTAGAGCAGCGTCTGATAGCGCTTGCCGTCGGCGGCAGTTGTCAAGGATTCCTTGACAACTGAATCCGGGTCCAGCTCCCCGTCCTCAAAAACGTTCTTGAGGTGCAGGGAGATGTTCTGCTTGGTCGCATCAAAGAGTTCCGCCATCTCCAACTGGGTCAACCAGACAGTCTGTTCCTGCGCCCGCAGCTTGATCTGGCTGCGACCGTCTTCGGTCGTGTAGAGGATCAGCATCCCGCGTTCCTGGGAGCGCCGGCGTCCTCGCCGGCATTTGTGCCGGTGCTGGCGAGGACGCCAGAGCTCCCAGCACTCGACCACGGCCAAGCTTCTGGCTTGGCGCATAGTCCAGCTTTGACCGGATTTTGGTGAATGTAGTCAACCACCATTCGGTAGTGGTTCTCATCCCGGATGTAGCGGTCCCAATACTCACGCATCCACAGCGCTCTACCCTCAGGGAGCAACACTCCGAGCGCTGCACTGTTCTTCAATATCCACCGGGCCGTAAATGATTTCCATCCCCGCACAATCGACGCGAGGTCGCTCGCCGGCTCGATCAGCACATGCACATGGTTTGGCATCACACACCACGCATGCAGGTAATACCGCTCACCATGAAAATGCAGAAATGAATCCTGCACGTAGCGAGCGACGTCGGGATGGCGCAGCGCACAACATCCCATACCAGCATCCAGCCAAGCCTCGATTTGTTGGCGTCGGGTAGTGTTGCGGCGCTCGTCGGGAAGCGTGGCGAGTTCGTCCTGAAGCTGATCCAGCATCTCGCGGGGAAGGCTGTCGCTCAGTCGGTAGGTGATTGACTGGAGGAGACCAAGCGAATCGCAATGCGGCAGATAGCCACGCGAGTACCACCCCTTGGGAGCGCCGCTGGGAGCGCCGGCGTCCTCGCCGGCAATTAAGCCGTTGCCGCTGGGAGCGCCGGCGTCCTCGCCGGCAATTAAGCCGTTGCCGCTAGGAACGCCGGCGTCCTCGCCGGCATTTAGGCCATTGCCGCTGGGAGCGCCGGCGTCCTCGCCGGCATTTAGGCCGTTGCCGCTGGGAGCGCCGGCGTCCTCGCCGGCATTTAGGCCATTGCCGCTAGGAACGCCGGCACTCCAGCCATTGCCGGCGTGGACGCCGGCGCGCCCAGAAATGCGCGCGCCACCAGTGCTCACGCTGCAGGCTCCGCTGGCGATGCGTCGGCCCCAACGGGGCCACGCATACCAGCCCAGGGTGAAACCCTGGGTACTTCGCCGCGCCGATTTCCGCGTTCTGTTGGAACGCCGGAAACGGGTTGACCGGTCACATATCCACCATTGCGGCGTTCCTTCAGAACGCATCCGTTTTCACCGTTCCATCCCCAGGATTGCACCCTGGGCTGGTATGCGGTGTCCCTTTGGGACACGGGCAATCGGGTGCTCATGCCTCAACCGCCTCCGGGGATGGGAAAAGCTGCTGCATCAGGCCTTTCTTGTGGGTCTTGAGGGCTTCGAGCTTTTGGGTCTCCAAGGTGATCAGGGCGTCGAGGCTGGTCAGGCATGTGGCGATGCGTTGTTGTTCGGGCGGAGCCGGACACCGCAATGGGATACGTGCGGCGTAGATGCTGGCGCAGTCGCTGAACGCGGCGCAGATGATGGTTCTGGTCGCATCAATGCGGAAATGAGCACAAGCCCGAAAAACCCGGCCACGAAGATCGCGCAACCGCTGGTCTTCTTCTTTACCGGTGCGCCGCAGTTGGGGCAGGTTTTCGCCTGATTTGAAACTGATTGCTTGCACTCTTTGCACACTACCAGCGCCATCGCTTCCCCCTAGCTTAGCCGGCCAGCGCCCCAGACGACGGAGACTAGAATGCGGAAGCCATTCGCATCTGTCGATACCTCGAATTCTGGATTCTTGGCGTCCCTTGAAGTTCGAAAAGTGTCGCAGGATGTGTCGCAGAATCCTCGAAAAAGAAAAAGGACCTACGGCATTCGCGCGTAAGTCCTTGTTCTTGTTGGCTGGGGGACTAGGATTCGAACCTAGATAAACGGAGTCAGAGTCCGTTGTCCTACCGTTGAACGATCCCCCAATGTCGCTGCGATGCACCCGCGGGCGACACGGGTGGATTGCGCTTGCGCGGTTAGCGCTTGCTGTACTGGGTGGCGCGGCGGGCTTTGTGCAAGCCGACCTTCTTACGCTCGACCTCGCGGGCGTCGCGGGTCAGGAAGCCTGCCTTGCGCAGCTCGCTCTTCAGGTTTTCGTCGTACTCGACGAGTGCGCGGGAGATGCCGAGGCGAATCGCGCCGGCCTGACCGGTCATGCCGCCGCCAGCCACGGTGACCAGCACGTCGAAGCGCTCGACGAGATTGGTCAGTTCCAGCGGCTGACGAACGACCATGCGCGCGGTTTCGCGGCCGAAAAACTGGTCGAGCGACTTGTCGTTGACGGTGATCTGGCCTTTGCCGGGGCGCAGGAACACGCGCGCGGCGGAGGATTTGCGGCGGCCGGTGCCGTAATGTTGCGTCGAAGCCATGGTCTTACCTCAAATCAAATGTCGAGTACGGCCGGCTGCTGCGCGGCGTGCGGATGCTCGGAGCCCTTGTAGACTTTGAGCTTGCGGAACATGTCGCGGCCCAGCGGGCCCTTCGGCAGCATGCCCTTGACGGCGATCTCGATCGCGCGCTCCGGGTGATCAGCCATCATGTTCTTCAACGGCGTGGTTTTCAGATTGCCGATGTAGCCCGTCGTGCGGTGATACAGCTTGTCGTTGAGCTTGTTGCCGGTGACGGTGATCTTCTCGGCATTGATGACGACGAGGTAATCGCCGGTATCGATATGCGGGGTGTAGATCGCTTTGTGCTTTCCGCGCAGGCGACGCGCGAGTTCCGTGCACAGGCGGCCGAGCGTCTTGCCCGAGGCATCGACCAGGAACCAATCGCGTTTTACGGTTTCTGGCTTAGCGCTGACCGTTTTCATGTGGACCACTCCATGGACCTAGACTTACAAAGAGCCGGAGAGTGTAGAGGGTCCGCCCGCTAGTCTGCAAGTCTTAGATTCGACGTTTTCGCAGTTGCGGTTCACAAAAGGCGCGTCAACAAGAACCCGTAGACTGAGGGCGTCTGATCGAACGCGGAGTCGCCATGACAGCGTTGCTCAAGTAACTGCAATGGGATGGATTGGGCCCGGTGCTGTTGCGATCGGCGCCGAACGATGTGGCACAACGTCTGGCCGATGCCGGTGCCCCTTTGGACGCATCGCCCGCCTCGGCATCGCTGGCGGTGCTGTTCGGGATGACCCAGGCTGAGGTGGCCGAACTTGCCGGTGCCATATGCCCGCTGTGGATCGCCGACAAACCGCTATGGCTCGCGTACCCCAAGCAATCATCGAAACGCTACCGAGCCGACTTCAATCGCGACACCGGGTTCGCAGCGCTCGGCGAGTTCGGGTTTGAGGCGGTACGCCAGATCGCCATCGACGACGATTGGTCGGCGCTACGGTTCCGGCGCGTGGAATTCATCCGTTCGCTCAAGCGCGATCCGAAACGCGCATTGAGCGCTGAAGGCAAGCGACGGGCCGGGTAACGCAGAAGTCCAGCGCGGACTCGCTGTCCATCGAATGCCCGGAGAAGCTGGCGACCGCTCGCGAACCCGGACCCGAGTGGCTGCAATGCGCGCAAGACTGGCCCGATGCGTTGTTCCGCCTTGCGAAATGGGTTGCGTCGACGACCGGTCGTCGCCAACGTTTGTCGCGACATGATCGTTGCACGCTAAACTTGACGTCCGGCAGCCGCGCTATGTCATGTCTTGCCCGCTCGAACGCCCGCGTGATTTTCCTCGATCGCGACACCTCTGGCGCGATAATCGAAGTCGACGCACGTGACCTAGCAGGATGTAGCGAACAATCTGATGGCCGATAGTCTCACCGAGTTGGCGGACCAATGCGTGATGTGCGGATTGTGTTTGCCGCACTGCCCGACGTTCGCTGTGTCCGGCAACGAGGCGCACTCGCCGCGCGGACGCATTGCGCTGGCCAAACGCCTGGACGCTGGCGCACCGCTCGATGCCAGTACCGTCGAGGCACTGGACAGTTGCCTGCAGTGTCGCCGCTGCGAGGCCGTGTGTCCGGCAGGCGTGCGTTATGGCGAGATCATTGAGCGCACAGCGCGACGGTTGCCGGCCTCGCGCTTGCCGTGGCGCTTGCGCCTTGTGCGCCGCATGGCGCGCTATCCGGGCGCTTTGGCACGCGGATTGGCCGCAGCGCGGGCTCTAGGGCTTACCGCATCTGGCCGCACGTCGCGCTGGATCGAGCGCGCGCGATGGCCACTGGCGGTGCCCGCAAACGACGCGGCGCCGCAGCTATTTGTGGGATGCGTTGCGCGTGCGCTGGAGACCACCGCGCAACGGGCGGCCTTGGCGATCGCCGCGCAGTTGGGCGAGCCTATAGCTGCGGCCGATATGCCGTGCTGTGGGGCGCTCGATCGTCATCTGGGATTCGATCCGCCGCAACACGGCCCCGCGCGCCGGCTGGTTGCGCTCGACACCGGCTGCGTCGGAGGTTTGCGCAACGCCGGACATGCGGTGGACGAATGGTGCGCATGGATGCTGTCTCAAGCGCCGCGGTGGCGAACGCGAATCGTGCCCGCGGCGACACAGGTAGCGCTGTGGGTTCCGTGCACGGCGCCGCCGGCGGCGGTGGGCGATTTACTCACGGCCATCGGCGTAACCTACAGCGCTGTGGCAGGTCTCGGCTGTTGTGGCGCAGCCGGGCCGAACTTGCTGTCGAACACCGATATGGCCGATCGGCTGGCGATCCCGATTGTCGACGAGCTGCAGTCGCTGGACGTCGCCGTGTTGGTAACGACCAATGTCGGGTGCGCTCAACACTTGCGCGAACGCTTGCTCGCGCGGGGCGTGGATATGCCCGTTCGTCACCCGGCGGAACTGTTTCTGGAGCGATTGCATTGATGCGTCATTACTCGCTGTTCGACCGATTGCTGAGCGAAGCCGATCGCGCGCTGCGTATCACGCACGCACCTGCCGACGCCCCGGAGCGACCGTCTCCGGCTGCGGTGCATCCGCGTGCCGAATTGCAGGCCGACGAGCGTCGCCACGTCGCCGGCTTGATGCGCATCAACCACGCCGGCGAAGTCGCCGCGCAAGGCTTGTACTTCGGCCAGGCGGCGGTGGCGCGCGATCCGAATCTGCGCGTCCATTTGCTCGAAGCGGCTGCCGAGGAAGCCGACCATCTGGCTTGGTGCGAGGCGCGCCTGAGCGAGCTGAACGCCACCCCGAGTATCGCCAGCCCGCTGTGGTACGGCGGCGCTTTTGCCATCGGCGCGCTTGCCGGCACGCTGGGCGATCGCTTGAGCCTGGGCTTTGTGGTCGAAACTGAGCGGCAGGTGGAAAGCCACCTCGGCGAGCATCTACAGCGATTGCCGGAATCAGACCAGGCCACGCGCGCGGTGCTGGAAAGGATGCAAACCGACGAGGCGCAACATCGCGAACATGCCCAAGAACTCGGCGCCGCCGCCCTGCCCTGGCCGCTGCCGCGACTGATGCAACTGGCGGCGGATGTGATGCGCGCAGTGGCTTATCGGCTCTAGGCGGGTTGTTGGTTGTTGGTTCTTGGTTCTTGGTTCTTGGTTCTTGGTTGTTGGTTGTTGGTTCTTGGTTGTTGGTTGTTGGTTCTTGGTTGTTGGTTGTTGGTTCTTGGTTGTTGAAGAACCGAGAACCAACAATCAGGAACCAGAATCCGGACGTCCTTCGACAGAAACCAAGAACCGAGAACCAACAACCAAGAACCAGATTCCTGAACCCCCACTCCCGGCACGCGTTGCGCTTTCCAGAGCGCCGTCGTTAGACTCCGCCGCAATTTTGCCATCCAAGCCCGCGATTTCTGGCGGGTTTCCGTGCTAAAGTCTTGGGTGTTTCGAAACCAAAAAGACCACGGCGGCAAGTCTTCGACTTTCCAATCCACCCCTGAGGAGTTCCAACGTGGCGCTCGAACGTACGCTGTCGATCATCAAACCCGATGCAGTTGCCAAGAATGTCATCGGCGAAATTTATTCGCGCTTCGAAAAGGCCGGTCTGAAGATCGTCGGCGCAAAGATGAAGCAGCTCTCGCAACAGGAAGCAGAGGGCTTTTACGCAGTCCACAAGGAACGTCCGTTCTTCGCCGATCTGGTGAAGTTCATGGTCTCGGGCCCGGTGATGATCCAGGCACTCGAAGGCGACAATGCGATCGCCAAGAACCGTGAACTGATGGGCGCCACCGATCCGAAGAAAGCCGCGCCGGGCACGATCCGCGCCGATTTCGCCCAATCCATCGACGCCAACGCGGTCCACGGCTCGGATGCGCCGGAAACGGCGGCGGCGGAAATCGCCTACTTCTTTGCAGCCAGCGAACTGCGCTGAGCAGGAACGATGTCCAACGATCGCATCAATCTGATGAATCTCGACCGCGCTGGGCTCGAAGATTATTTCGAGTCCATCGGCGAAAAGCGCTTTCGCGCGCATCAGTTGATGAAGTGGATCTACCACCACGGCGTCACCGACCTCAACGCAATGACCGATGTCGGCAAGAAGCTGCGCGATAAGTTGGAAGCCACCAGCGAAATTCGCCCGCCCACGGTGAAGTACCAGAAGGTTTCCACCGACGGTACAGCAAAATGGCTGGTCGATATCGCTGGCGGCAACGCGGTGGAGACGGTTTACATCCCGGAACCCACGCGCGGCACGTTGTGCGTGTCGTCGCAGGTGGGCTGTGCGCTCAATTGCACGTTCTGCTCCACTGCCACGCAGGGATTCAATCGCAACCTGACGACCAGTGAGGTCATTGGTCAGGTGTGGCTCGCGGCGCAGGCTCTGGGCCACGATGCCAAGACCAATCGTCGCCTGACGAATGTCGTGATGATGGGGATGGGCGAGCCGCTGCTGAACTTCGACGCCGTAGTGCCGGCGATGAATCTGATGCGCGACGACTACGCCTTTGGCTTGGCGAACAAACGCGTCACGCTAAGCACTGCCGGACTCGTGCCGGGAATCGACAAGCTTAGCGAAGTGTGCGATGTAAGCCTTGCCGTGAGTTTGCACGCTCCGAACGATGAGTTGCGCGACCAGTTGGTGCCGCTGAACAAGAAATATCCGATCGCCGAGTTGCTGGCTGCATGCCAACGTTACCTCGTCAATCGGCCGCGCGCCTCGATCACTTTCGAGTACACGCTGATGAAAGGCGTGAACGACAAGCCCGAACACGCGCGCGCGCTGGTGAAGTTGCTGCGCAAAATGCCGAGCAAGTTGAACTTGATTCCGTTCAATCCATTCCCCGGCACACGTTACGAGCGCTCCGACGAGGCCACAATCCGCCAGTTTCAAGCGATCGTCATGCAGGCCGACTTGATTGCCACGGTGCGTCGCACGCGCGGCGACGACATCGACGCCGCATGCGGTCAACTGGTCGGCAACGTGCTTGATCGCACGCGCCGCAGCGCACGAATGAAAGCCCAATCGGAGGCCCACGTATGAAGCGGATAGTCGGCATAGCGCTGGCGCTGCTGCTCGCGGCGTGCGCAAGCGGCGGCGGCGGGTTCATCGGCGCCAGCTCCGAAAAATCGAAGAAAGCTGCGATGCTGAATGTGCAACTCGCGCAGGCGTATCTGAAGAAGGGCCAGCTCGACGTCGCCCGCGACAAGCTCAAGCGCGCGCTCGATTTGGATCCGTTTTCGCCCGAAGCGCACACGATGGCCGGATTTTTGCAGGAAACGATCGGCGATACGGTGCAAGCCGAACTGCATTTCCGTCGTGCCGTCGAGATCGCGCCCAAAAGCGGCGACATGAATAACAACTACGGCAGCTTCTTGTGCCGCCAGGGTAAGTTCGACATGGCCGATGCGGCGTTTCGCCAAGCGATCGCCGATCCGTACTACCGAACGCCGGAAGTAGCCATGACCAATGCCGGCATGTGCGCCAAATCGGCCGGCAACCTGGAACAGTCGGAAAACTATTTGCGGCAGGCGCTGGATCGCAAGCCGGACAACTTGGCCGCGCTGCTGCCGATGGCCAGCGTATTGCACGCCCGCGGCGACCATTTGCGCGCGCGCGCTTTCATGCAACGCTATGACGCCAGCGGCGTGGCCAGCGCCGAGGCGCTGCTGCTCGGCGTTCGAATCGAGACCGCGTTGGGCGACAACTCCAGCGCAGAAGACTATCGTCGCCGCCTCGCAAGCGCCTACCCGCGCTCGCCCGAGGCGAAATCATTGGAGATGCAATAAGGCATGAGCGAGCGAATCATGGACGACGCGGCGCCCGCCAGCATGGTCGAACTGGGCCAGAAACTTGCTGCGCTAAGGGAAGCGCGCGGCTGGTCGTTGGACGATGTGGCGCAAAAACTGCACTTGCCCTCCAACCGAATCCTCGGACTCGAGAGCGGCAACGGCGGCAGCGAATCGCCGGTGTATTTGAAGGGATTCTTCAAGAGCTACGCACGACTGGTCGACATGCCCGAGGTTTGGGTCGACGAGGTGCTGCGCGTCGCTGCAGCCGAGCCGGAATTGAAGCCGGCAGCGGGTGCGGTAGCGCGTCGGGTTTCGTGGATCGAACGCTACAAATGGGCCGGCACATACGCAGTTGGAACGGCGCTGGCATTGACCGCAGTCAACTGGCTGGTCAGCAACACGCCGCAACTCGGCGTTCCCGACGCACCGCGCGTTCCAGTCGCGGTGCAGATGCCGGCGCCCGACGCACCAGAGATTGAGCCGGCATCGCCGACAGCAACGCCGCCGGCTCCGGATTCGATGCCAGAGCCGCCGATGATCGCGTCGCTCAACCCATTCCCGTCGCGCGAGTCGGCGCGGGAGACGCCAGCAGCACCGCAATCCAGTTTATTGCTGAGCTTCCAGCAAGACAGCTGGGTCGAAGTGGTCGATGCCGGCGGTGAGCGGTTGCTTTACAGCGTGGTTTCCGCTGGCGAGAAGCGCAGCTTCGAGGGAGCACTATCGGTGCGTATCGGCAACGTTCGCGGCGTCAGCGTCGAGGTCGACGGCAAAACACTCGACATGACCGAGTTTACGCGCGGCAATGTCGCTCGATTTGACGTGACGCAAGCGTCCAACAACGGATGGCAAGCCCGACCACGCGGTGCAGGCAGCGAATCCAGCGACGGCTAACAACTCGCGCTTCACGTTCAAGCATTCTGTCGCCGCATTGGCGGCATTCCAACTTTTGAGAGATTCACATGGCAGAAGAAATCGACTCCTTTGAGCAAAGCGAACGTGCGCGCCAATGGTTGCAGCAGAACGGCGGTTCGATCGTGGTGGGCATTTTGCTCGGCCTTGCGGTGCTTCTCGGATGGCAACGCTGGCAGCAATCCCAGGTCAATCATCGCGCCGAGGCACTGCTAAAGTTCGAGGAGTTTCAGGCCGCGATCGACAAGCAGGATGGCGAACTAGCGACCAAGCTCGCCGATGACCTGCGCAAGAACTTCTCGGGCTCGACGCATGCCTCATTGGCAGCACTGGAACAAGCGGAGACCGCCATCACCGGCGGCAAAATCGACGACGCTGTGATCTTTCTTGAGTTCGTCGCGAAGGATGGCAAACCCGCCGGCGTGCGCACAGTAGCGGAGCTGCGGTTAGGGCGTTTGCACATCGCCAAAGGCGAGGCGCAAAAAGCGCTCGACCGCATGAACAAACTTACCGCCAAAGGCTTTGAAGCGGAAATCGCGACCATCAAGGGCGACGCATACATCGCCCTTGGCAATCTGACCGAGGCGCGCAAGCAGTTCGATATCGCATTGGCGTCGACCGATAGCGCCGCCCCGCAGCGCCGCACCCTGGAAGTCAAGCGCGACGATGTGATTGCATCCATCGAGTCGCCTCCGGCAGCAGAAGCTGCGCCAGCTGCGGCGCCAGCGCCAGAAGCGGCCACCGAGCCGGCTGCCCCCGAAGCGGCACCGAAGCCAGCGACCACGGAGCAAGGCTGATGCGCACACTCGCGCCCTTGGTTCTCGCTCTGGTGCTGGCCGCTTGCAGCGACAGTGCGAAAAAGGAAAACATCGAACCGCCCACGCCGCTCGCAGATTTCGAATCCAGGGCCTCCATCGAACGCCTTTGGTCGAGCAGTCTGGGGGATGGGGCCGCATCGACGGGCGCCAATCTCGCACCAGCATTTGCCGGCGGCCGCGTGTTCGCTGCTGGCCTGGATGCCGGTCTGGTCGCCTTTGATGCCAGCAACGGCAAACGCTTGTGGAGCCAGGAGATTGAAGGACTGACGGGCGGGCCAGGCGCATCGCTGACGATCGTCGTGGTTGGATCCATTGAGGGCGATGTCTACGCCTTCGACCCCGAAACCGGCGAAAGCCGCTGGCAAGCGCGGGTTTCGTCCGAGGTCATCTCGGCACCGGCGATCGACGATAATCTGGTCGTCGTCGTCGCCAATGATGGCCGTACCCACGCGCTGGATGCACGCGATGGCAAGCAGTTGTGGGCCGTCGATCGCGGCGTGCCGGCCCTGAGTCTGCGCGGCAACTCCGTTCCGATCATCAGTGGCGACCGTGTCATCGTCGCCAGCGCCAACGGCAAGATCACCTCGCTGGCGCGCGACGATGGCCGTGTGCTGTGGGAACAAGTCGTCGGCGTTGCCGAGGGCCGCACTGATCTTGAACGCATGATCGATGTCGATGGCCGTATCGCCGTGCAGCGCGGCGATGTGTTCGTCGCCGGCTACGAATCAACGGCCCAAGCGCTGACCAGCGATGGCGGGCGCACCTTGTGGACGCGCGAATTGTCCAGCGTTGCCGGATTGGCAGCTGGCGACGATGCGGTGTTTGTCGTCGCGACCAACGGCGAGCTGTGGGCACTCGATCGGCGCACCGGCGGAAGCTTGTGGAAGATCGATATCCTCGCCCACCGCATGTTGTCGGCGCCGGCGCTGATCGGCGACTACGTGGTTGTGGGCGATCTCGAAGGCTATCTGCACGTCGTCGAGCGCAGCAGCGGCGAGTTGGTAGCGCGCACGCAAGTCGGCGATGCCGGATTCGGCGATGGCCTGATCGTCGCCGACGGTGTGCTTTACGCACAGAACAAAGACGGCGCATTGGGTGCATTTCGCATCCAATGAGCTGCGCGCTGGACCTACGGGGTAGCGCCTTTGCTCACGCACAACCGACGCTGATCAATTCCCCGTTCTAAGCGGTGCCTTGCCCCCTTGATCCAAAGGGGGCTTCAAAAGAAGCACCGCTTCGAAGAAAATTCGATTCCATTGACGAACACAGTCCAGAGGTAGCCATGTTGCCGGTCGTCGCGATTGTCGGTCGACCCAACGTCGGCAAATCCACCATCTACAACGCATTGACGCGCACCCGCGACGCCATCGTCTCGGACATGCCGGGGGTCACGCGCGACCGCTTGTTTGGTATCGCCAAACGGGGCGATAAACCGTTCATGGTCGTCGATACCGCCGGATTGACCGATGGCGAGGATGTGCTCGCCAAGGGGATGAGCGCGCAGAGCTGGCAGGCCATCGAAGAATCCGATCACGTCGCGCTCGTCGCCGATGCTCGCGACGGATTGCATCCGGACGACATCGAGATCGCGGGACGGGTGCGGGCGCTCGGCAAAGCGTTGACTCTGGTCGTCAACAAGATCGATGGCGTGCGCGTCGAAGACGCCCATGCAGAGTTCGCGCGACTGGGAATTGCCGATATTCTGTTCGTTTCGGCCGCACACAGTCAGGGTATCGACGATCTGGTCGAGCATGTCGCCGGCAAGCTGCCGGACCGCGATCCGCCGGCGGAGAACGATGGAAGAATCCGCATCGCCATCATCGGCCGCCCGAACGTGGGCAAGAGCACGCTGGTCAATCGCTTGCTCGGAGAAGAACGTGTCCTGGCGATGGACATGCCGGGCACCACGCGCGATGCGGTGCGGGTGCCGTTGGAGCGCGATGGCAAGCGCTACGTGCTGATCGATACCGCCGGGATCCGCCGCCGCGCGCGCGTCGAGGCCGCAGTCGAGAAGTTCAGCGTCATCAAGGCACTGCAAGCCGCCGATGAGGCGCACGTTGTGGTGCTGGTGCTCGATGCGCAGCAAGGCTTCGCCGACCAAGACGCGCATCTGCTGGGCGAATTGATCAACCTCGGCCGTGGGCTGGTGCTGGCGGTGAATAAGTGGGACGGTTTATCGGTCCGCGAACGCACTCAGGTGAATTCGCGCTTGGATTGGGGACTTGCCTTCGTCGATTACGCCAAGCGCATACCGATCTCGGCGCTGCACGGCTCGGGCTTGGGCGAGCTCATGAAAGCCATCAATCAAGCCCATCGCGCCGCGACCCGCGAGTTTTCGGCAACGGAGCTGACCGAGGCCCTCTCCAAGGCGTTCGAGAAGCATCAGCCGCCGATGGTCAGCGGTCGCGTCGCGAAAATGCGCTACGCGCACCAGGGCGGAAGAAATCCACCGCGCGTGATCGTCCATGGAAACCGCCTCGCCAAGCTGCCGACCGCATACCATCGGTACTTGGAAAAATCCCTGCGCGAACGCTTTCGCCTCACCGGCACCCCGCTGGTGCTCGAATTTCGCGATGGCGCGAATCCGTTTGCAGACAAGCCGAACGTGTTGACGGATCGGCAAAAGAAGAAGCGACAACGTTTAATGCGGCATGTGAAACGCTGACTCTCCGGTTCTTGGCGCTTGGTTCTTGGTTTCGCTTTCTGCCAAGTGGACCTCGATGCAAAATCCAACAACCAACCTCCAGCGACCCCGATGCCCTACCCGAAAAACATTCCACTCAGCAGCGCCGAGGAGCTCATCGGAGCGGCGTTGAGCGGGCGGGTATTGCGATCTGAGCGAGTCGATTTGTACGCCGCCGCTGGGCGAGTGTCGGCCGACGACGTGATACTCGGGCACGCGCTGCCGCCGTTCGCGCAGGCGGCCATGGACGGCTTTGCCGTGCGCTACGACGAGCTGGCCGCGCATACGTCGCTCAGGGTCGTCGGCAGCGCTCGCGCTGGCGGCGGTTTCCACGGCGACGCGCCGCCAATGAGCGCGGTGCGAGTCGCGACGGGCGCTCCGCTGCCGGTGGGTTACGACACCATCGTTGTCGATGAACACTGCACACGGTGCGACGATCGCATCGTACTGGCGGCGATACCCAAACGCGGCGCCAATGTGCGCCCCGCTGGCGAGGACGCAACGCGCGGCGCACGTCTGGTCGCGCGCGGCGAACACATTGGACCGGCGCATCTGGCGCTGCTTGCAGCCGGCGGTATCCAGCCGGTGCGCGTGTTTGCCGCCCCTCGGGTTGCCATCGTCGGCCTTGGCAGCGAGCTGACGGAGCCCGGTAAGCCGCTCGCAGCCGACCACGTGTATCAGTGCAATAACGCACTATTGCATGCGCTAGTGACCGAGGCCGGCGCAACGGTGCAATGCCGCGAGCAATGGCCCGACGACCCGGAAGCCATCGGCGATGCGTTGACCCGCATTGCGGCAAGCGCCGATCTGATTCTCACCGCGGGCGGCGTTTCGACCAGCGAGTTCGATCCCTTGCCGCCGCTGGTGGCGCAGCACGGGCACATCCATTTCTGGCAGATACAAGTCAAACCTGGACATCCGACGCTATTCGGAGATTGGCGCGATACGCCGCTATTCGGATTGCCAGGCAACGTGGCGTCGGTGTTTACGATGTTCCATGTGCTGGTGAAGCCGGCACTGCGCCAGTTGGCAGGCGCGCGACCACACCTTCCGGAGCGTACGCCCATGGCGCTGCGCGGGAATTTGCTGAAGTCGCATCCGCGCCCTGAAATCCAGCGCGGACGCTGGGGCATCGGCGACGGCGGCCGCGCCTTCGTTGAGCCGCTTGCGACCCAACAGCCGCATCGGCTGGTCAGCCTCAAGGACGTCAACGCGCTGATCCATCTGCCCGCAGGCGCTAACGAATGGCGTAGCGGCGACCACGTGGCGGTGGAACGGTTATGACGCGCGACGATTGGCTGCAGCATTTGCGCACGCAGTTTGCGCAGCTGGCGCCGGCGGCAGCGCTGCGGGCGCAACAAGGCGGAGCGCTGCTGATCGATGTTCGCGAACCGGACGAGTGGCTCGCCGGAATCGCCATTGGCGCGCACCTGGTCCCGCGCGGACAGCTTGAGTTTCGTATCGATCAGCTCGCGGAATTGCATCGACCTCTGATCCTGACGTGCGCTGCAGGCGGCCGCGCGCTGCTGGCGGCGGAATCTTTGCAACGGCTCGGTTATTCGAATCTGTCCGTGATCGATGGCGGTATGCGGGCTTGGGTAGCGGCGGGGCTGCCATTGCAGGCGCACGGCGATGACGCTGCATGGCGCTATCGGTACTCGCGCCAGATTGCGTTGCCGCAGGTGGGACTGGAGGGCCAGCGTCGCCTGAAAGCGGCGCGCGTGCTCGTAGTCGGCGCTGGCGGGCTCGGTTCGCCCGCAGCGTTGTATCTCGCGGCGGCCGGCATCGGCACATTGCGTATCGCCGACGCCGACGTGGTCGACGCAAGCAATCTGCAACGGCAAGTTCTGCACACCGAGGCGCGCGTCGGGCGGCCCAAGACCGAGTCGGCCGCGGCCACGCTGACGGCGCTCAATCCGGCATTGAAGCTGGAACTCCACGAGGCGTACGCGACGAGCGCCAATATCGATACGCTGGTCGAGGGTTGCGATGTGCTGATCGATGGCTCGGACAATCTGCCGACGCGCTATTTGCTGAACGATGCCGCGATCAAGCACGGCAAACCGCTGGTGTATGCGGCGGTTGAGCGATTCGTCGGGCAGATCAGCGTCTTTCACCCCAGCTCGGCGCGAGGCACGGCGCCCTGCTATCGCTGCCTGTTCCCCGAACCGCCGCCGTCCCACGACGCACCCAACTGTGCCGAACTGGGTGTGCTGGGCGTCGTGCCTGGGGTGCTCGGCACCTGGCAGGCATGCGAGGCGCTCAAGCTGATGGCGGGCGTCGGCGCGCCATTGATCGGGCGCATGCTGACCATCGATTTTCTCCAGTCCACCGTTCGCGAGACGCGATTGCGCGCCGATCCTGGGTGCCTATGGTGCGCGCCCGAGCGTGCTTTCCCGGGCTACGTCGATTACGCAGCCTGGTGTGCAGCCATCTGAAAAAACGAAGGGCCGCAAGGTGCGGCCCTTCGATGTGCGCTTCAACGCCTCGACTTAGTCAGATGCTGCGACCGCTTCGTCTTTGGCCTTCGGTCCGATATGCCGGTCGAAGAAACTCAGGAAGGTGTCGTAGAGCTTGACGTTGTTCTCGACGCGATAAAAGCCATGGCCTTCGCCGGGCTGTACGTAGAAGGTTTCGAGCAACGACTTCTTGCCGGCGCCCTCCAGCGCGTCGGCCAAAATCTCGCTTTGCTTGGGCGGCGTGCGGCGATCTTCGCCACCAGCGACGATCACCAGCGGCACTTTGATCTTGTCGACCTGCCGTGCCGGCGAGCGCGCCACCAACTCCGACTCCTCGCGTCCCAGAATTTCCTCAAGGTAATCGACACCGCTATCGCGTTCGCGAATATCGCCGCGCTTGTACATGGTCGCCAGATCGTAGACGCCGACAAACCCGATGGCGCACTTGTACAGATCCGGTTCCTTGGCCACACCCATCAACGAGGCATAAGCGCCGTAGCTCGCGCCGTAGATACAGACGCGATCCTTGTCGGCGATGCCTTCTTTGATCGCCCACAACGTAGCGTCGGTCACGTCGTCCTGCATGGTGCCGCCCCACTGACGGTAACCTGATTCTTCGAACTCGCGACCGAAGCCGCCCGATCCGCGGAAATTCGGCTGCAACACGGCGTAGCCGCGGGAAGCGAACAGCTGGATTTCCATGCTGAAATTCCAGTCGTCATAAGGTCCATGCGGGCCGCCGTGCGGGTTGACGATCAGCGGCAGATTCTTGCCGTCCGAGCCCTTAGGCACGGTCAACCAGCCGTAGATCTTGCGTCCATCGCGCGCATCGAAGCTGACCAGCTTCATCTCGCTCATCAACTCCGGGTCCAGCCACTGGCGCGAACTGGCGAGGTAGGTCGCCTTGCCGCTATCGCGCTCATACAAGTAAAACTCGCCCGCATTGCGATCGCTGCGTACGGTGAATACCACGGTGTTTCCGTCCAGCGTGGCGTTGGAGAACTCCACGATCTGGCCAGGGAAACTGTTGCTCAGACTCTTCAGCAATTTGGCATCGGCGTGATCCGGCAGCAAATATTGACGCCGGAAATTCGTCGCATTGAACTCCACCGCTATCACTTCTTTGCCGTCCAGCGACCGGGTCAGCCCAGAGGGATTGGCCACCTCATCGCGGGCTACCAATTCGCGTTCGCCATCGGCGTTGATCAGATACAAACCATGCGGGCCGGTCTTCTCGGCGACGGTCGCGTAGAAGCGCTCATCGTCGCTGTGCATTTCCATCGGCGTGATCTGATCGTCGGTTTCTTCCTGACTCAGGATTTTGCGCCAGGACTTGGTGTCGGCGTCGTAATAATGGATCTCGCCTTTCTCATAGCCGCGTGAGCCAAAGGCCACGCGCGGTTCGCCATCGCGATTGACGACGAAGCCAGCATTCGGCACTGGCGAAAACGCAATGCGTTGGCTCTTCGCCGTCTTCGCATTGACGCGATACAGAATCACATCTACCTGCTCGCGGCGTTGGCTGGGCGCGAAATCGGTAACGACCACATAGTCGCTGCCGTCGCGCAGCGTTCGTGTCAGCAACGAGCCGCGATTGCCGCCGGCGTACGCCGCCTGCTCTTTGCCGTCGATGCGCATGAACAACAGCTCGCCGCGCGGTTGCGGACGCACCAGTCGCCCGTCGCGATCGCTCATGGTGAATGCCAGACGCTCGTTATTCACCCAGGCAAATGCGCCGACCTGGCGCTTGTCGGTGAAGCGCGCTACGCCAACGATTTTGCGGTCTTTGCGAGTGAATACCACGAGCGCGCGGGTTTCCTCGTCCGGCACCGTCGCCGCCAGATGTTTGCCATCCGGCGAAATGCGAATCTGATCGAATTCAGCCAGCTTCCAGAAATCCTTGACCGGAATATCGGCTGCTGTTTTCGCCCACACAACGTTGGCGGCGAGAAGGCCAACCATTGCACACACTCTGATCCACATGACTGCTGCTCCGCATTGAGACCGCGGCGAACGATAGCGCCGGGCATCGCTGCGCGCACTCGGCAAGAGGTCACGTGAAGAATCCGTGCATCGCGCCGGCCATCGAATCCGACGCGCAGCGGTGCTAACTTAGCGGCGCTGCCGGGACGCACGTGTGTACGCGGTCCTGGCGTCTCGCCGTGCGACACCTGGGGAATCGCACACTGATGTGGTCGAATTCGATGAGCAGTTCGCGTTGGGCGCCTGGACTGGCAGCACTGTGGCTGGCATTGCTGCCATTGGGCTCGTTTGCTGCTTCGTCAGTGGCCAGCTACCGGGTCAAGCACTTCACCGCTGCGGACGGGCTCGATTCCGAGTCGCTCATGCATGTCGCGAAACTGCGCGACGGGCGCATTGTCGTGGTTGGTATCCGCGGCGAACCGCGCGTGTTCGATGGTTACCGCTTCACCTCGCCGCTCGACGATCCCAACGCAAAAACCGGCCTCGACGGCGGCTTTTCCAGCCATGAGTTCAGCAACGGCGATCTGTGGATCGCCAGCCAGCGAAACGGCCTGTACCGCTTGCGCGACGACCGCATCGATCGCTTTGAGCTGCCCGAGGATGGTCGTCCGGCGCTGGTGGCGCGCTCCTTCGACGGCCGCCACCTGCTGATTCCTGCATCCAGCGGTTTCTTCAGTATCGATGTGATGGACCCGGCGCCGGTGCCGCAGCCAATCACGACCACCGGCGAATGGCTGACTTGCGCCGAGACTGCGGACGGGACGCGGTATGTCGCCGGAGCCGAGGGACTTTTCCGGATCGAAGCGGGGCAACCGCTGCCGGTGCATCCGATGTTGTCTGGCGTCCATGTGTGGTCGCTCAGCATCGACCGTCGCGGACGGCTGATGGTCGCCACCCGCGGCCTGGGCCTGATCATTCTCGACGCCGACCGGATCGAGCAATTGAGCGTCGAGCAAGGTCTGCCGCACAACATCGTCCGGGCAGTGACCGAAGTGGGCGACGACCTGTGGCTGGCAACCGCAGGAGGCGGATTGGCAAAAGTCGACGCCGATCGGAAGATCGAGGTCTTCAGCACGGCTAACGGGCTGTCCAGCGATACCGTGACCTGGATCACTGCGGACGAGCACGGCGTGCTCTGGGCGGCCACCGCGGGCGCCGGATTGAACAAACTCTGGCCGAGCGCTTTCACCACCTACGCCGACGCGCGCGGTCGTCGTGGCGGCTTCCATTACGCACTGCTGCGGGATGCATCGGACACGCTCTGGATCGGCTCCAACGAGGGCTTGTCGCAACTCGTCGATGGCATCAAAACTTTTGTTGGTGCACCAGGCATCGGGCAAGCAGGAACGGTCATCGGTCTGGCGCAGGTGGAGGATGGACTGCTGGTTGGCGCACGGCGCGGTCTGTACTTGTATCGCCCCGCCGATGGCTTCTCGCCGATCGCTCGCGATCAGCAGTGGAATGCGCCCACCATGTTGCGCTCGCCAACGCTCGGCACGCTGATCGCTCAGCCGACACAAGTGTTTCAATACGAGGCCGGCGCGCTGCGTCCGCTGTTCGCCGCAGCTGAATCCGGGCCAGCAGATCGTCGCTGGCCTTCGCCAGCGCTACTGAGAACGCTGCAGAACGATAGTGAGTTTGGACTGCTGCTCGGCACGTCGCTGGGCGCCTATCGCAGCGATGGCGTGCGGTTATGGCGCCTCGGACCGGAGCGCGCCGCTAACGGCTTCTGGCGCGATGGCCCACGTCTGCTGATCGGCGGCGAGCAACTCGGAATCTGGAGCGAGGAGCGGTTCTTCGAAGTGCAAGTGCGCACCGATATAGGCACGAGCGCAACCATCTATTCGATCTGGGGAGACGCGCTTGGTGGCGTGTGGCTGACCACCCGCGAAGGCTTGCTGCGAATCGAGCGCGGCGCGGTGCACGCGGCAAAACCGGGGGAGTCGATCACTGCGGTCGAGTTCGGCCTGGCTGAGGGTTTGCCTTCCACAGAGTTCGAAGGCGGTCAGCAGACGTTGCTCGCGGACGGGGATGGCTTGTTGTTTGTCAACACCGGTGGCGTGACCCGGCTGGACCCGCGGCAAATCGGCGGCCTTGCGCCGGACGGCGAATCGCCGCAGCCGCTCGCGCTACGAATTGGCGCCATCGAAGACGATCAGCGCAGCTACGCCGCCACGGCGCCTCTCACTCTGCCTGCGGGCACGCGTCGTGTCGCCCTGCAGTTTGCGGCGCTGCCGGCGGCCCGAAGCGCCGCAGTGCGGATGCGTTATCGCCTCGGGCCAGTGGAGGCCAATTGGCGCAGCGATCTTGGCCAACGCCAGGCTATCTATGGCGGGCTGCGACCCGGCCGATATCGCTTCGAGTTGCAGGGCGAGGTTGCCGGCATGGCCGCCGAACGAGCGGCGTTAAGCTATGAATTCGAAATCGCGCCGCGACCGATCGAGCGATTGAGCGTGCAATTGGCGTTGACGTTTGGCGCCATCGCCTTGCTGGCTTTGTTGCCGACGTTCCATATCCGCTCGCTACGCGCACAGCGGCGCAGGCTGGTCGCCGAAGTCGCAGAGCGCACCGCCGATCTGGAACGGTTGGCGCGCACCGACGGCCTGACCGGCCTGTTGAATCGCCGCAGTTTCGATGAAGCGCTGGCCGAAGTGGTGCAGCGTCCCGGTGGGGTGGGCCTGATCCTGATCGACGTCGATCACTTCAAGAAGTACAACGATCATCTCGGACATCAAGCCGGAGATGCTTGCCTGACGTCTGTCGCGCAGGCGCTGAGCGCTGCCGTCGCCGAATTCCCTGAGGCTTATCCCCGCCTTGTCGCCCGCGTCGGCGGCGAAGAGTTTGCGGTGCTCTGTGCCGCGCCCGAGGCAAGCGCGCTGATCGCGCACGGCGAGCGATTGCGTCAGGCTGTTCTGGGGCTGCAGCTGCCGCACCCTGCTGCGCCAGAGGGCATCGTCACATTGAGCATGGGCCTGGCGCTGGTTCGCGAACGCGAGGGCGGCGAGTCCGCATTGAAGCGGGCCGATGAGGCTTTGTATCGAGCGAAAGCGGCCGGGCGCAATCGGGCCGAGGTAGCCTGACTGTTCGCAACCCGCCTGCTTTGGTCGAAGAGCAATGCTATGAGGCCAAGCAGCGCCGATCTTGAGGCGGGTCTGCCTCATCCCGCGATTCCGAGTGCACGGTAAATCTCCAGGTCTTCGTTCGAAAAGCAGCAGAAGAGGATATCGGCGTCTGCACCGGGCTGCGAACAGATAGAGACCGCAACTGCGGCGGCCAGCTCCTTCGGATAGCCGTAAATGCCGGTACTGATGCACGGAAAAGCGATCGACTGCAGATCATGGCGAGCCGCGAGTTCGAGGGCGTTCCGGTAACACGCTGCGAGCGCCTCGGGTTCTCCGTCCGTACCGCCTCGCCAAACCGGGCCCACTGTGTGAATCACGTAGCGGCACGGCAATCGGTACGCCCGCGTCAGCTTCGCCTCGCCGGTTCGACAACCGCCGAGCAGGCGGCATTCTGCAACCAGCTCGGGCCCCGCAGCGCGATGGATCGCGCCATCGACACCACCGCCGCCAAGCAGCGAGCTGTTGGCCGCGTTGACGATCGCATCGACCGCCAACGTCGTGATGTTGGCGCAGATCGCTCGCATCACGCGCATGACATCACCGCGCAGCTCAATACTGCTCTGGGCGCAATGCGAATTCGGTGAGCGGCGCGATTGTTGCGTTGCGCTGCCAGCGGGCGTTCGGAGTGGCAGCACTGGCGATGTCGATGTTGGCTTGCCCGGCGCGTGCGCCGCTATAAGCGAACGCGATCTGCCCGGCAGCGCTGGTGGTCGTTGGTGTCGCTGCGCAATCCGGGCAGAAGCCGCGGTAGTTCTGCATCGCCAGCGTTTCGCTGGCGCTGTTGACGCCGACGCCGAGCGACCAACGCGGCTGGCCCGCGCCGTCGTAGAAGTACAGCACTGAGGCGCGCACGCTGGCATCGCTGTGGATGCTCAACCCCCAGCCGGGTTCGGTCGGCGCGTACCAGGTGCCCGTGCGATCAGGATTGGCGAAGCCGCTGCCGATCAGCAACGATTGGATGGGCTCGGTGCCGGTGCGCGCGCCGAGCGTCCACCGCATGCTGCCCTGGGTGGCGCTGGTGAAGGTCAATCGCAGCTCGCCAGCGTTTTGCTCCACCGCTGCCGTGCCGTTCCAGGTGTAGCGCTTGAGCGTGGCCACGTATGGATTGGCGCGCGGCCCAACGCTCAGATACCAGGTTGGACTGCCATCGTCGTTGTAGGTGTACCAGGTCGCGACCATATTGCTGCCGGCGTGCTGAATGTCGAGACCGTGGCCGGATCGAACCGGATTGAACCATAGGCCGGCCAGCGCGCGCAGCGATGTCGACGCGGCGTCGGCGGGATTCGAGCCCTGGCGAATCTCGACGCCATCGAGCACATTGTCGCCATCGCGATCGATGCCCAGGCGGCGGCCCAGACCGCGCGGCACGACGGTCCACGTCTGTGCGCTCGCGGCCGCTTGCGATTGCAACGCCGGCGCACTGACGCTCGAACCGCCATCGTCGGGAATGAAGCTGTCGCTGCTGCGATCGAATACGTAACCGCGATCGCCGCGAACGATCAGATCCAGCCGTCCCGCGCGTGCCTGCACCAGCATCTCGGCCGCACGCGCCGGCACGCTGGCGCCGACGTGCACTTGTTGCCCGACACCAGCGTGAGCATCTTTCGAGAGCGGCGCCGGCGCGCCGAGCGGCGCATTCGGCCGTGGAAACTCCGATCCGGCGAAGGCCAGATTCATCGCGATCAAATCGGCCACGTCCTGATCGCTGCGAACCGAAAACACGCTCGCGGAGAAAAACTTCGCGAGCGAATCGACCGCGCCGTCATGGAAGAACCCGAAACCGGCGTTGTTGTCGAGCTGGCTCAGCTCGAAACCGACCTTCTCATGCTGATTACGCATTTGCGGCACCTTTATCGACACATTGGTCGATCCGTCGGTGCTGACCACGCCCAAGTGGTTTTCTCCGTTAGGTCCGATCGGCATGACGCGTCCGCCGATCGGAAACCCGAGCACGCCGAGCAACAGCGGGCCGTTGGTCGCCATCCCGGTGGGCAGCGTGTGGCAACTGCCGCATTGGAAGACGTTGTCCAGAAGACCTGTGGTGAACAGTTCCGTGCCGCGCACGGCATTACCGACCGGCAACTGCGTACCCGCCATCGCAAAACGCCCGCTCGCGTAATGGCCCACCAGCGGCAACGCCGTCGGCAGCGAATTGTCGAAATTGCGGAACGGGTTGGGTGGGAAGTGAATCGTGCTGAGAAAGTCCTCGAAGTCTTGCATCTCAGCAGCGGTCAGCTCCACATCGTCGCCCAGCAGTTCCTTGAACGCGGGGTTGAATGCCTCGATCCCGGTGCGATCGCCGCGCCAATGGTGAGGCTCATGACCGATGATGTCCTGCATCGTCTGCGTGGTCATCGGCCCCTTCATCGAATGGAAGTCCTCGCAACGCGGCTGACCGATCTGCGTAATGCAGTTCTGGTCGAAGCGCTGCGGCGGTTTGCTGGGGTCGCCAAGATCCCACGCCAGCCGATCCATGCGCGCGTCGATATGGCATGAGGCGCATGACACCTGCCCACCGCCGCTGGTGCGCTGGGTGTCGTACAGCAAGGCCCTGCCCTCGCGGATCGCCGCCGGGAGCGGATTGAACAACGCCAGACGCGTGCGTTCGGATTGGGTCGCGGTGTCGATCTGCGATAACGAGGCGTCGAAGTGATTCCACACATACAGGCGCGAACGTGCGCCATCGAGCGCCAGGCCGACCGGGCCTTCGCCGACGCGGATCGGCTGCCCGATGCGCGCGCCGTTGGCATCGATCACGACGACGTTGTTCGAACCCATGCCCGCGATATAGCCGCGCGAGCCATCGGCGTTCCAGGCGATCGCGCGCGGATCGCCGAGCGAGCGCTCGCGTAAACTCGGCGCCGCTGTCGCCGGTTGTCCTGCGAGGTGCGGATTGAGATCGCTGACGACTTTGCCGCTCGCCGCAACTCGCGCCAGATTCACGGTGATGAACTTGCCATTGATGTTCGGTTCGAAGCGCACTTCATTGCGCGCATCGGTACCGACCAGGGTCACTTCCCCGTTGCCGGGATTCACCGCCAGCGCCATCCCGATGTTCATCAGGCCGGTGGTGTAGCTCACTTGTAAATCGCTGACGCGAATCGCCGCGATGTCGCGATCGCCGAGCGTCCAGCCCACGCGTCGTCCCGACGCCGCCGCTTGCGGCCCGGAAACAAACGCGGTCCAGTCGCCATTGTTGTCGTCCATCCATCGACCTTGAGCGTCGCGCTTGACGATCAAACTCACGCGCGGAGGCGTGGCTGCGGCGTTGAGCGGCGGATCAAAGGTCGTGCCACGATTTGGCGGCGGATTGCGTCCGCCATACGGGCCGCGTGGGTCGCTGACGGCGTTCGGGATGCCGGGATTGATACTGGTGAAACTGCCGGCCAACACGGTGCTCGCGTTGCCCGACTCGAAAATCGCCGCGTACACCGTCGAACCATCGCGGCTGACGGCCAGCGCGCGCGGATCCTCGCCGTTGATCGCCACCACCTGCGGCGCTAACTGCAGAGCGTTCACATCGAACACCTGCACCTGGTTCACTTGCGAGCAACTGACGAAAGCCTTGTTGCCAGCGAACACCACATCGAAGGGCTCATCGCCGGTGGCCAGAGTCCGCGTCACGCGCCGACTTGGAACATCGACAATGCTGATCGAATCCGACAGGTGATTGACCACCCAGAGCTCGCCGTCGTTGCGCCACTGCACCGCTACCGGATCGGTGCCGACCATGACGTTCCCGACCGGCAAAGGCGCGTCGCCGGACACGTCGATCAGCTGCACGCGCGCATCGCTGGTGTGGGTCACTGCGAGCAACTGCCGATTGGGGCTCAATGCCAGCGCCCGCACCGGGTGATTCTCGAAGTTCACATAGGGCACTTCGGCAGACACGGGCGCTGCGATGAACACCAGCGCCATCCACCCCAACTCTCGAACCATGACGTTCTTCCTACACGCGGCGCCGGACGGCGCGCAGTATTCTGCACGCACTGCCCAGCAAGAACGCACGCCATGCGAAAAGGTTTACTGCTGTCGATTGCCATGCTTCCGCTGCTCAGTTGCACGCCTTACGCAAAGAACATCAGAAGCAACGATGGCCCGCCGCCGGTGATCAAGGATCCGCAGGCTGAGCCCATCGGCGAGTTCATGGCGCATCTTTACAGCTATCCCACCGGGCGTTTCGATCCGGCGTGGTGGAATGCGGCACGCGACCAGGACAGCAAAGTGACCTCGGCACTGCCCGACGGATTTCACTTCGCCGAAAAAAATGCGGTGCTCAATCCCAATGCGTTCACGCCACTCGGTCCGCAGCCTTTGAATCAAGGCAACGACCGCGTGACCGGACGGATCAACGACATCGTCGTCTCGCCGCAGCCATTGATCGCTGGCGACCAGAACTCCTATCGCGTCTTTGTTGCCAGCGACGGCGGCGGCGTCTGGCGCTCGGACAATTGCTGTTCGGTCAATACCACCTTCACCAACGTCACCGACGATCCGGACATCCAGAGCATCGCCATTGGCGACCTGGAAATGGACCCCAACAACCCGAACGTGATTTACGCCGGCACCGGCGATCTGCGCTTCGGCTCCTGGTCGTTCGGCTCAGCGGGCGTGCTCAAGTCGAGCGATGGCGGCAACACCTGGGATGTGCTCGGCCGCGAGGTGTTCGTGCCCAATTACCCGGCGTCGTTGAGCGCCTTTCCGCAATATCAGGCGATCGGCAAAGTGCTGGTCGATCCTGGCAACAGCAACCAGCTTGCGGTCGGCACCAAAACCGGTCTGTACTTCTCCTACGATGCCGGCGCCACCTGGAGCGGGCCGTGCCTGACCAACCCGTACGGGCCAACCAGCAACAATCGGCATCGACAGGACATCACGGCACTCAATGCAGTCCGTTCGGGCGGCACCACCACGCTATACGCGGCGGTGGGCGCGCGCGGCTCAGCGACACCGGTGCAGCCTGATCTCGACCAGAACGGCGCTAATGGCGTGTACCGCACCAACTGGCCAACCGCCGCATGCCCGGCCGTCAACGCCTGGACGCTGATCTCGCGTGAGAACAATGGCTGGCCCGCGAATACAGGCGTCGGCGTTTCGTTTGCGCCATTCGGTCGCGTCGAGCTGGCAATCGCGCCCTCCCAGCCGAATGTGATTTACGCCAAGACCATCAACACCAGCGACTTCGAAATCCAGGCGGTGTACCGCAGCGTCGATGGCGGCAACACCTGGCAGTTGCGCAGCCAGCCATTCGGGGCGTCGTTCACCGGGTGTTTGCCGGGCGGCCAGAACTGGTACAACGCCGGCATCAGCGTCGATCCCAACAACCCCGAAACCGTGATCCTGAGCGCGTGGTGGGTGTACCGCTCGACCGATGGCGGCAACACGTTCCCGGCGATTTCTTGCGCACGCAGTGGCAGCAGCGATGTCGGCACCATCCATATCGACCAGCACGCGCGCGCATTCGTCGGCGGCAGCTCGAACCGCTTGCTCGTTGGCAACGATGGCGGTGTGTACTACACCGACAACGCCACCGCCGCGGCGCCCACGTGGACGCCGTTGAATGCCACCATCAACGCGATCGAGTTCTATTCGGGCGATCTGTCGGCGAACTTCGCCACCAGCAACAGCCGCGTGGTGATCGGCGGCGCACAGGACAACGGCACCAGCGTGCTCACGCAGAGTGGACCGGCCGGGCCCGCAGCGTGGACCCACGTTTTCGGCGGCGATGGCATCACCACCCGCATCGAACCGATCCTCGGGCAGCGCGTTTACATGTCGAGCCAGCGCGGCAACGTGGTCGTCAGCACCAACGGCGCCAATGCGCCAGAGTCGTCGGCCTCGGGCGCCTGGGGCGCCGGACAAACCAGCGGCGACCCGAAGAGCTTTTTGATGCCCTTCGATTTGTATCGCTATGGCGACACCAACGTGGCCGACAGCGGTTGCACCACGAGCGAGGGCTGCACGCACTTGATCGCCGGCACCAATCGCGTCTGGGAAACCACCAACGGCGCTACCGCGTCGAGTACTGCCGCGCGCTGGACGGCCATCAGTCCCAACCTCACCAAAGACGCGCTGATCCTGGGTACCGACAATCGCTCAGTGATTCAAGGTCTGCGCTTTGCGCCATCGACGCGCCGCGTGGCGATGGTGGGAACGCTCGACGGCAATGTCTGGTTCGGGCGCAACCTCGGCAACACCTCGCCCGCCGAGTGGCGCAATGTCACCGGCAACAATCAAGTCTTGCCCAATCGCCCGGTGCTCGATGTCGCCGTCGATCCAGTTAACCCGACCATCGGCTACGCGGCGGTGGCTGGATTCTCGGCGAATACGCCCGCGCAACCCGGCAACGTGTTCCAGGTTCGCTGCAACGCCGATTGCACGAGCTTCACATGGCGCAATGTGTCGGGCAATCTGCCGTCGATTCCGGTGAACACCGTCATCGTCAATCCGTGGATTCCGAGTCAGGTGTTTGCTGGCAGCGATTGGGGCCTGTATTTCACCGACAACGTCGATGCCGAGCAGGTGATCTGGCAACGCTTCGAAGGCTTGCCGAGGGCGATGATCTGGCACCTCAACATCGATCGCGGATTCTCCACGCTCGCCGCGTTCACGCGTTCGCGCGGCGCCTGGGTGTGGCCCTTGCCACGCAGTCTGAGCCCATCGAACTTGACGGGCCTTTGGTACGTGCCGGGCGAAGATGGCTGGGGCTTGTCGATGGCGCATCAGGGCGACGTGTTGTTCCCGGCGTGGTACACCTACGATGCCAGCGGCCGCCCGGCGTGGTATTTGATTGCGGGCGCAACGCGCAGCAGCGATGGCAGCTACGGCGGCAACATTTTCTCGTTCACCGGCACCCCGTTCAACCAGATCAACGGCCCGGTCAACGGTCCGAGCACGCAGATCGGCACGGCGCGTTTTCGCGAGCAGAGCAATGGCCGATTGCTGTTCGAGTACACCATCGGCGGCGTCACGCAGACAAAGTCGATGACACGCATTGCGCCAGGCTCGATTCCGGCCTGCGTCTTCGTGCAGGGCTCGCGCGCCGACAGCAGCAATCGCAGCGATACCTGGTGGAATCCCGCGGAATCCGGCTGGGGCGTGCAACTCACCGAAGGCGGCGATTCGATTTTTGCCGCGTGGTACACCTACGCCAGCGATGGCCGCCCGATGTGGCTGAGTGGGCTATTGCAACGCGGCAGCGACGGGCGCTTCAGCGGCACCATCACACGTCCTCAGAGCGGCACGCCGTTCAACCAGATCAACGGCAATCCGGCAACCACGTTCCCGTTACCGGTGGTGGGCTCGGCGACGTTGAGTTTCAGCAACGGCGAGCGCGGCACGTTCACCTACACCCTCGATGGCATCACCCAGAGCAAACCGATTGAGCGCTTTGTCTATGCTGGACCCACGCAATCTCGTTGCCAGGCCCCATGAAACAGACATCCGTTATCGCTCCATCGATCCTCTCTGCCGATTTCGCGCGCCTGGGCGAGGAGACGCGCGCCGTGCTCGACGCTGGCGCCGACTGGGTGCATTTCGACGTGATGGACAATCACTATGTGCCCAATCTCACCATCGGACCGCTGGTCTGCGAGAGCTTGCGCAAATACGGCATTGCGGCGCCCATCGACGTGCATCTGATGGTCAAACCGGTTGACCGCATCATCCCGGACTTCGCCAAGGCCGGCGCCAGTCTGATCAGCTTCCATCCCGAAGCCAGCGAGCACATCGATCGCACGCTCGGCCTGATTGCCGATCAGGGTTTGCAAGCTGGCCTGGTATTCAATCCCGCCACGCCTTTGCACTGGCTCGATCACACGCTGCATCGGCTCGATCTGGTGTTGATCATGTCGGTCAATCCAGGCTTCGGCGGGCAATCGTTCATCCGCAGCGCGCTCGACAAGATTCGCGCCGTGCGTCAGCGTATCGACGCCAGCGGGCGAGCGGTGCGTTTGGAAGTCGATGGCGGCATCAAGCAGGACAATATCGGCGCCGTGTCGGCCGCCGGCGCCGACACTTTCGTCGCCGGTTCGGCGATCTTCGGCAAGGCCGACTATCGCGCAACGATTGCCGCGATGCGGGCGGCGCTTTGAGCATCAAGATCCAGAGCGTTTCACACCAAGCCACGAAAACACGAAGTTCGCCGAGCAAGATCTGACGCCATGGGATCGGCGTTCGGCTGGCGTATTTCTTCGTGTCTTCGTGGCTTCCCGAGAACAGCTTCGACTGATCCGGCCAGACATCCGGCGATTTAAGTTCAGCGACGGCAGGGGGCGGGGGACAGGGGCCAAACTTTTCGACTATGCCGATGACCGCTTTAGCCCTGGCAGACGCAGAGAAGTGCTTACAAAGGGGTTCATGCTCGGCCCGTGACCCCCGCCCCCGCTTCGATTGACGAATAAATCGTGCCGTCTCAATAAGGAGCGCTCGCCCATGGCAAAAGACAGGCAACGCGAGCGGCGCTACTTGCCAGAGCCATAGCGCTACGCCTACCGTTCGCGCCTACGTGTCTAAACGAAAGTGCTCATGGCCCGCCAGATAGCAATTGTCGAAGACGAACCCGCAATTCGCGCCAATTACACCGATGCATTGAAGCGCTACGGTTATGAAGTCACCGCGTACTCCACGCGCCCGCAGGCCTCGGCGGCGTTCGCACTGCGCATTCCGGATCTGGTACTGATCGACATTGGCCTGGGCGATGAACCCGAGGGCGGCTTCGAGTTGTGCCGCGAATTGCGCCAGCGCTCGACGACGTTGCCGATCATCTTTCTGACCGCGCGCGATTCGGATTTCGACATCATTTCCGGCCTGCGCCTGGGCGCCGACGATTATTTGACGAAAGACATCAGCCTGCAGCATTTGCTGGCGCGCATCGTATCGCTGTTCCGCCGCGTCGAGGCATTGAGCCTTCCGGCCGGCAAGGATCAGTTGCTCGAACATGGGCCACTCAAGCTGGAAGGCGATCGCATGCGCGTGACCTGGAACGATCAGGAGATTCCGCTCACCGTAACCGAGTTTTGGATCGTGCACGCGCTCGCGCGTTATCCCGGTCACATCAAGAATCGCGATCAGTTGATGAGCGCCGCGCAAGTGGTAGTGGACGAGGCCACGATCACCAGTCACATCAAACGCATCCGCAAGAAATTCGTGGCCTTCGATCCGAACTTCGATGCCATCGACACGCTGCACGGCGTGGGCTATCGCTGGAAGGCCTGAGCATTCTGGCGCGACGGGTCGTCAGGCGGTTCCTGCCAGTATCGCGTGCGCTCGCTTTGCAACTGCAATGTGAGCACATCGTAGACTCCAACGTTCATTCACGTCGGAGTGCACCATGCGCCTTTGGATACTCGCCCTCGCTTTTGTGGCCACCAGCGCCGCCGCGCAGAACACGCGCGTATTGATGGATACCGATCGCGGTCCGATCCTGGTTGAGCTCGATCGCACGCGCGCACCGAACACGGTCGCCAACTTTTTGTCGTATGTGGACGACGGCACCTACAACAACACGCTCATCCATCGCGTAGTGTCGAACTTCGTGGTGCAGGGCGGCGCGTTTAAAGACAACGTTGCCACCGTTACGCGGCGCGCAGCAATCAACAGCGAACGCAACAATGGCTTGTTGAATACGCCCGGCACGCTGGCCATGGCGCTCTCGGGCAACCCGCCGAACGTCAACAGTGCGACCACCGACTTCTTCTTCAACACCGGCACCAATACGTCCTTGAATGCCAACTTCACAGTATTCGGCCGGATGATCTTCGGCACCAAGGTCTTGGCCGACATCAACTCGCTGCCGGTGATTGGCGGCACAGAACAACCCGTGCGCATTCCGCTCGTCAGGCGCATGGTGCGCGTCACGCCAGGCGAGTTCCCGATCCTGCCATTGCACACTGGCGCGTGGTTCGACCCGGCCAATTCAGGCAAGGGCTTTCTTCTGGAAGTGGCGCGTATCGACGGCGTCGAGGGCAATCCGCAGATGCTGGTCGCCTGGTACGATTTTCATGAAGGCCGCCAGATCTGGATGAACGGCATTGCATCGTTCCCGTACGGCGCCAGCAGCGTCGAGGTGCCGCTGCAAATCAGCACGGGCGGTCAGTTCGGCGCGGCGTTCAACCCCAGTCAAGTGACCACCAACAGCAATTGGGGACGGATCACCATTCGCTTCACCAGCTGCGATGCCGGCACGTTCACCTATACCACGGCATTTGGCAATGGCACGGTTCCGGTGCGCAGCCTGACGCTGCCGACCAACGAAGCGTGCGCCGCGAATAAGGTGCCGTAATCGCCGGATCGACGGGCTTTCGCAGCGAAGACAGCTGGCGATGCATGGCGGACAAAAACGAAGGGCCGCGTGAGCGGCCCTTCGCAACAGCATTGCAACTCAACGTGTGATCGACGCCTCAGGGCGCAGAAATCGTGCAACCTGCACGCGGCACCAGATTGACCACGCGCTGCACCGGCGCGACCAGACTGCCGAGTCGATAACTGATCTCGGCTTCGCCACAGGTCAGGAAGCGGACGGTGAGCGTGCCAACGTCGCGCGTTACGACCGGCGAGGGCTGACCAAAGGCACCGCCGGTGCTCTCGTAAACGCTCAGCACGGCCTCGCGGTTGTTGAAACCACCCGGCTGGGCGCAGGACGTTTCGCCCACTGCCGAACGGCAGCTATCGAGCGTGTACCACAGGTGACGTCCGCTACCGTCGGTGGCATAGGTGTACCACGCGCCCACCAGACGGTTCTGACCCGGAATCGCATAGAAGCTCCAGCCCTGTCCGTTGATCGCCGGGTTGAACCACAAGCCATCGGCGCTGGTGTTGACGTTCGCCTCGAGCGGCACATCGCCAACCGGCACGGCGACGATTCCCAGCGGCTGGTTGATGCCGTCGCCCACGGCATAGGCCGTTGCGATTGCGCCAGACGGCAGATTGAGCGGGGCGAGATCGATCAAATTAGCGGTGCCATCCGGTGTGGCGACCTTGACATCGAGGGCGCCGACCGGAAGATCCAAGTAGCCGCTGGCCGCACCGTAAGGCACGTTGCTGAGTCCGGCGACGACTGCGCCACCGTCAGTGCGAATCGACACCGCAGTCGCGGCCGCAGTGTTGGCGAACGGCGCGGTGTGCGCAATACGCAGTGCGTAACGACCGGCGGCGGGCGTCGTCGTCTGGTCTTCGAAGCGCTGCAGCGCCAGCGGCTGCTGCGAGCCATTGCCGACCGCGGCAAGCGTGTAGCTACGATTGCCTTCCAGCTCAACCGTGCCACTGATGGCGGCCGTTGTAGAACCTTGCGGGAACACCTGAATCGCATAGGCGCCCTGCGTCAACGTCAGCTCCGGCGAGAATTGGCGGAAGCGGAAGTTGTTGAGAATTTCGTTGCCGTTCACGGTGACACGCACGGCCGTCCCGTCGAGGGTGCGCGCGAACGGCGCAAAGTGGGCGACACGTACTTTCACCGGACCGATAGCAAATGTTGGAAGTGGATTGGTCGGCGCTGCGCCAGCGGCAATTGCCGTGATTCCGGTTGAATAACCGTTGGCTCCGCCCGTGGCCACCAGCGTGAAGATGCGCCCGGCCGGCAGCGCAACTGGCTTGGGATCGATGAGGGTGGTGTTGCCGTCAGGCGTTGCGATCTTGAGATCGTAGGTCGCCGCCGGCAGCGTCAAGTAACCACTGGCGCCTCGGAAGGGGACGCGAGACAGGCCACCCACCACGGCATTGGCGTTGTCGCGCACCGATACCTCGGTAGCCGGCAATGTATTGGCGAACGGCGCCGCGTGGACCACGCGCACCTTCACCTGACCCGCAGGCGGCGCGGCGTTATCGTCGGTCAAGGGCAGCAGCGCCAACGGCTGGTTGCCGCCATCGCCCACGGCGAGAACCGTGTAGTCGGTGTTATTCGCCAGATCAACCGAAGCAGTGATCGCTACCGTCGTCGTTCCCGTCGGCAACACCTCGATGGTGTAACGACCGGCCGGGCCGAGGGTCAGATATTCGGTGAACTGGCCGAACACCACATTCTGCAGCGCCACGGAGCCGTTGACGCGAATGCTGACACTGGTGCCTTGCAGGGTAGGCGCAAAGGGCGCGAAATGACCGACGGTCACGCGAGCGTTTGCGAGTGCATCGGTGCTGACAGCGGCAAGCGCAAGCAGAGCGCCAGCCGCGATACGTTGGTAGCTCATAAAAAGCATCCTCTTCAATTAGGGTCAGGGATGCGCGATCACTTCAAAAACGAAGGCGAGTTCTGCTTCCTGCTTCTATCGCTGTTCGTTCCCAAAATGCGCTCGCGCGGCGCTGGTCGGCATGCCTGCCAACGTGAACGAAAGGATGCGAGCGCGACCATCAACGTGCGATGCAATTGGCATCAATTGCGCGTTTGTGTTTCATGGGGCACACGTGCAGGCGCCGTGTTCGAGCAGTGAAGCTGCGTGCGCCTGCGAAGCTCAGCAGACACAAGACCAACGTGCATTTGCTGTCGCAACATGCGTACCGAGCGGCGAACCATGGGCTCCCGTTTTCGTTGTAGCAGCGCGATTTTTCATCAATTCAAACACGGAGTGCTGCAGCGAAAATTCTGCCAGCGCCAAGCCATGGACGGCGGGCATTTGGGTAAAGCCCTCCCCTGCCCTCTGACCGGCCACATGACAAATCGCCATGTGCTGATGAATTTGCGGCGATCTAAAACACCAAGCCCGCCTGCGCCGCCAAGTACGCCATCGCCGCGTACACACCCACGTTGAAATCAAGATCGCTGGGTTGGATCTTGTCCAAGGTATCGGCGCTGGTGTGGTGGTAGTCGAAGTAGTGCGTGCCGTCTTGATTGAGCGCCAGTAGCGGCATACCGGCATCGCGCAGCGTCGATAAATCGGCGCCGCCCGTGGCGTCGTTGGGCCCGAGCTCGATGCCCAGCGGCGCCAACACGGAGTGCATCTGCGCGATCACCGGCAGCGCCTCGGCGCGCACGCGCGTGCTGAGCCGATAAATGCGTCCTGCGCCGAAGTCCGACTCGGCGCCAATCACGTGTTTGGCCAGATGTTCTTTCTGCGAGGCAGCGTAGGCTTTGCCGCCCCAGATGCCTTGCTCTTCATTGGCGAACGCGATCACGCGAACGGTGCGCTTGGGGCGTTCGGGCATCGCGGCAATCAGCGCACCGGCAGCCATGGTAATCGCCACGCCAGCGCCATTGTCGAGCGCGCCTTGACCCAAATCCCAGGAATCGAGGTGACCGCCGATCACCACAATCTGGTCAGGAAACTCGTTGCCGACAACCTCGCCGATGACATTGGCCGAGGTGTACGAACCGTTGCGCACCCGACTACCAAGATTCAACTCAACCGTCGTCGCGCCTAACGCCAGCGCCGCCTCCAGCGCATCCGCATCGATGTTGCCGATGGCGGCCGCCGGAATGCGCGTCAGCATATTGTCGTAACGCATTGTCCCGGTGTGCGGCGTGCGCGCCTGCGCGTCGGTGCCGATGGAACGGATCAGCAACGCAACTGCGCCAGCGCGCGCCGCGAATACGGCGCCGCCCACACGCGCCGCGACGGCCGGCCCGTAACCGCTGCCATCGCGCGCACGCTGCATGCGATTGCCGACGTAAGCGATCTTGCCGCGTAACGAACCCGCAGGCGCCTTCTCCAGTTCCGCAACATCGGCAAACGCAACCACCGGCGCGCGCAGGCCACCTTCTGGCGTGCCAATGCTTCCACCCAGCGCGGTGACATTGAGCGATTGCGGTGTCGGCGCGACAATCGCCGCGCTCTCGAATCCGCGATCCCACACCGGAAAACTCACCGGCTGCGTGTACACCCGATCGAATCCCAGCGATTTCATTTTCGCCACAGCCCAGGCCACACCCTTGGCGTCGTTGGGCGTGCCGGCCATACGATGACCAACTTCGGTGACCAACGACTCGACGATCGAAAACGCCTGCCCGGATTCTTTCGCGGCATCGCGCAATTGTGCGGCGCGATCGAGATCCGCCTGCGTGAGCGCTTGGGCGCGCACAAGGGCCGGCAACAGCAGCAGCAACACCAGGATCGAACGCATACGATGAGACCGTCCTTTTTCTACACATAGGGAGACTAGCCGATGCATCACCATCCCGCAGTCCGACAGTTGTCGACACCATCCAGCTGCATCTGGCTGCGCAGCCTCATCGCCGCATGCCTGATGATCGGCGCCAGCGTTGCCAGCGCAGAGCGCGCAGTGGAACTGACATTTCTCAAGTCGGAGGCCGGCAAACGCGAGGAGCTGATCCAATACATTCGCGCCAATTGGTTTGCGATGGATGCCGTCGCCGTCGAACGCGGATTGATGACCGATTACCAGCTGCTCGACAGCGGCGACGATGCTGGCGACTGGAACGTTGTTGTCATCGTCGGGTACCCCGATGCGAAGGGCTACGATGGCATCCGCGAAGCCTTCGAAGCCATTCGTAGCGCGCACATTACGGTGCCGGTGGATGGGCAAACGAAGATCGTCGCATTCGGGCGTGTGGTCAGCAGTCGCAGGCTGCTGCGTCGCGATTGAGCGTTGATCCGGCCCAGGCCGTTCCGATTCGCGCGGAATTTTCTGGCCATGCTGTAATCTCTCTGGCCATGAGCAAACGCCTGCCCGACCCCGAACGCGCCGCCAGATCCGCGGCCAAAATCCGCGCCTCGAAGATGGGCAAGTGGCGCGCGCTGGCACTGATCGCCGTGCACGTGCTCATTGGCCTGCACATCACGCATTGGCTCATCGCTGGCGAAACCATCACGCCGGTGGAACCCTCCGAAGCGATGGCCTTCAGCCAGCACTCGATCATCAACGCTGGCTTCGTATTCTTCGCGGTGATGATTTTGCTCACAGCGATCTTCGGGCGCTTCTTTTGCGGCTGGGCGTGCCATCTCGTTGCGCTGCAGGACTGGTGCCGGCACCTCATGATGAAGATCGGCATCACGCCACGCCCGCTCAAATCGCGCGCGCTGATGTGGGTACCGACGCTCGCGTTTCTGTACATGTTCATCTGGCCGCTGGTGTACCGCATCGCCGTCGGCGATTCGATTGCGGTGCGCGGAACGGAGTTCGTCACCGCGCATTTTTGGGCCACCTTCCCTGGTTGGATCGTCGGTGGCCTTACATTTCTGATTTGCGGATTTGTCTGCGTTTATTTCCTGGGCGCCAAAGGTTTTTGCACCTACGCCTGCCCGTATGGCGCGGCGTTCGCGGCTGCCGATCGCATCGCGCCGATGCGTATTCGCGTCACCGATGCCTGCAACCAATGCGGGCATTGCACGGCCGTCTGCAGCTCCAACGTCGTTGTGCACGAGGAAGTTCGCGACTACAAAATGGTGGTCTCGCCGGGCTGCATGAAGTGCCAGGATTGCGTCAGCGTGTGCCCCAACAACGCGCTCTATTACGGATTTGGCGCGATCCCGTTGATGGTCAAACCGCCCGAGCCGCGCACCAAGGCGCCCAAACCGATACGCTGGGGCGATGAGATCTTGCTGGTCGCCGTCTTTGCGGCGAGCTTTCTGGTTGTGCGCGGCCTGTATGGCGCAGTTCCTTTCCTGATGTCGCTTGGGGTTGCAGGCGCCGTGGCGTTCGTTGCACTGACGCTGGTGCGCCTGGTGCGCGAACCCACCCTGGATCGCATCGGCTGGCGTTTGAAGCGCCAAGGTAAGTTGCTGCCCGCGGGGCGCGCTTTCGCGGCATCGGCGGCTCTGCTGGCGGTGTTCCTGGCGCACAGTGCAGCGCATCGCTGGCAGTTGTACCAGGGCGATCAAGCGTTCGATGCCTTGTTCAGTGCGCGCCAGATGCTGCTCAGCGCGCCGGGGTCGGATCTGCCGCCGGACGCAGTTCAGGCGGCGCGCCTTGGCATCGCACCCTTCGATGCCATCGATCGTTGGGGACTGTTTCCCACGCTCGGCAGTGCCGCGAAGCAAGCCTGGCTGCATGCACTGGCGGGCGAGGACGAAGCGGCGGCGCGATATGCGCAGCGCGCGCTGACGCGAGGCGAGCTGCCTGCAGACATGCAGCAACTGCTCGCGCACACCGCCCTTCGGCGCGGCGATAGCGAGGCGGCAATCCTCCACTGGCAAGCCGCCATCAAGGAACGGCCGGATCTCGAATCCCCATACCTTGCATACGGGCTACATCTGGGTCGACAAGGACAGTTATCGCTCGCTGCAGAAGTTCTGGAACGCGGACTGCGGGCAGCGCCCTCGCCTGCGCTGGCATACAACCTTGCGGTCGCGAAGGCCATGACCGGAGACATCAACAGCGCCTTGGTGCTCTTCGAACGCACCTTGGCGATGGAACCCGGTCACCGCGAGGCGCGCGAGAACTATGTCGGCGCGCTTGCGAGCCTGGGGCGATACGGCGACGCGGCGGACCAACTGGCGCAATTGTCCGCGAGCGATACGCCCGAGCTATGGCTGATGCGCGCACAGATGGAACTGGCCGCCGGCAGAACCGCAGCCGCACGCCAGACACTGGAACGCCTGCTCGATAGCCATCCGGGCAATGCGCAGGCACAACAGTTGCTCGACACGCTATGAATGTTTGCACATTTGATGAGCGATTTCGGCGCTATCATCCGCGTTGATTTCCATTCGGGAGTGGGGAATGTTCAGTTCGATCGGTCGCAGCGTGCGCTCGTTACTCGGCGTCTGCGCAATCATGTTGTCCAGTTCAGCTATTGCAGCCGGCGGTCCCGATGTCACGGTGTTTGCGTTGAGCGATACCCAGAATTTTGGCGCCACCAACGGTATTCGCGGCTACTCGATCGGCACCACCTCTTGCAACATCGGCACGGCGCCGCTCGCTTGGTGCGACGAATCGGGTGGATGTACAAACGGGGTGGTGAATTTGACGTCCGCACAACACCCGGTCATTGCGCAGAATCTGTATCGACTGAAAGACGGTCGCTTCGAGCAGATCGGCGCCAGCTGGTTGAAGCATGGATTCCTGTCGCTCAATCAGACCGCCGCCAGTTGCGGAAACGGCACTTGTCAACAGCCACCGTTGGGCGGCAGCCAGCTTGGCGTTGGCTGCACCGATCCTTACGGCGCTGGCCTCAACGGTAGTCGCCCGCTGGGTCGACGCTCGGAGGTCAACGGCGCCACCGGCGTGTTCCCCTTCCCGATCGGCGGAGGCGGCGCCACCGCAGCGGTGTGGAATCAGCGTGTCGCCGTTGCCGAGTCGGATCTGGCTGCGGCAAGCAATCCTGGCGCGCGATATTTCGCCGAGGGCCATTACATTGCGGGAGACGATGGCGTTGCCGGTAACGGGTTGAACAATGCCTCCTATCGCGAAGTCAGCGTGAATGCGTCGTTCAATCTGAGCTTTGTAGGCGGTACCGTGCGCGAGCGCGCCGCCATCAATGCCTGGCCGACGCTCGACCCTTCCGTCCAGCTGATCAATGTAGATGTACCAAGCAGCAGTCCGTTGGAACGCTTCCACTTGGCGCGAAAAGTCACGCAAGTCGCTCCCGGTTTATGGCGCTATGAATTTGCGATTCACAACATGAACTCAGATCGCAGCGCGGATCGATTTAGTGTCGACTTCGGTCAGCCGACAACGTTCACCGGCATTGGCTTCAAAGACGTCAACGCGCACTCCAATGAGCCCTACGACACCACGGATTGGGCGAGCAGCACCAGCGCCACTGCGATCCAGTGGGAAGCGGCGGCGTTCACCCCTGCGCAAGACGCCAACGCACTGCGTTGGGGCACCATGTACAACTTCTGGTTCGAAGCCACTTCACCGCCGCTCGCAACCACGGGTGTGTTGCGACTGTTCAAGCCAGGATCGCCGACGGAAGTCACCATCGCGCTTCCGGCAGAGACCATGTTCTCCAACGGCTTCGAATGAGATTACTCGGGCTTTTGGCGATGCTCGCGGCGGCCACCGCCGCCGCGAGTGAGCCATCGACCACTCCGGCACCGACGACGCAATTCGTGTACGTGCTCAAGGTTGAACCTCAATGGCACGATGAGGCCAAGTGGACCGATACCGAGCGTGCGGCGGTCGGCGCTCACTTCCAGCGCCTTAAGACCGAGACCGAAGCTGGTCGTGTCATCCTCGCTGGCAGGACCGATGAGCAACTCGATACAACCTTTGGTCTTGTGATCTTTGAAGCCTCAAACGAGGCGGACGCGCGCCAGTTCATGAACGGCGATCCCGCCGTCCAGGCCGGTGTGATGCGCGCGACCCTGCACCCGTATCGGGTCGCCCTGCAGCGCAAGTGACGTGCTCATCGTCATCGCCGCGTGTCTGATCCTGGTTGCGCTGACGACACTTATCCATTTCGAAACGCTCAGCTACTTGAGCGCGCACCTGAAATCCATCGCGGTGCCCAACCGCTCCAAGCTGCTGATCGTGATCCTGGCGATGTTCACCGCACACGCCGTCGAAATCGCGGTGTACGCATGGGCGATCGATGTCCTCATCTCGCACTTCGGACTCGGCACCCTTGAAGGCAGCAGCGACGTCAGCTTTATCACCTGCTTCTATTTCTCCGCCGAGAGCTACACCTCCCTGGGCGCCGATCACGACCCCACCGGCCCCATCCAGCTCATCGCCGGCGTCGAAGCACTCAACGGCCTGCTCCTCATCGCCTGGTCCGCGTCTTTTGCGTATCTGTCGATGGAGCGCTATTGGGCGCGGGGTTGAATCGCCGGTCGTCTCGCATGAGACGGCACAAGCCCGCGCGCTCGCCTGGTGCGGCGGGCGTGGCTGTGTGGCGCCGATCCGTTTACCTCCTTCGATCACGACAAATCGCTGCAAAATCCAATGCCCTAACCGGTCGATTGGTGGCGACTGTTCGTCTACGGGTTCGGCGGCGCTGGGCGGCCTTTTACTCGAACCCGTTGGCAAACAGCGCATCCGGCAGCGGTTCCAGAACCACCGTCTCGCACGCTGAATACTCGGACGTGTCGCCGCTTGCGCTGGTGGCGGTCGTAGTGACCACATCGCCGGGAACAAGGTCGATTTCCGGGACAAACAGCGAGAATGCGGCAGTGCAGTTGCCACTAGCACAGGCGATGCACTGGCCACCGGGAATCGGGCAATAGGGGTCGTTGGGGATGGTCAGGGACACGGTGCCCAGCAATGTGTGACCCTCGCCGTGGCCGTTGCTCTCGCACGACTGCCCACCATAGATCTCGATCAGGTAGGGGCCGCCGACGACTGAGCGCAGCGTGCCTTTGATCTCCACAGGTCGACCCTGCGGAAGGAACCCGGTGCGCCGTCGCACGGCGGAACTCACAGCCGGGAAGTTTTGGCCTCGATTGGCGGCGCAGCCTTCCGGTTGAACGCAGAACTGCGGGTCGGGGTCATTGTCGGAGACGCCGTTGTCGCCGATGTCGATGCCGAGCGCGTCGTTGCGCAGGATGCGGTTGCCGGTGATGCGGTTTCCTCCGAAGGCGCTGGTGAAAATGCGCACTCCGTCGTCGCCGTTGCGGCCGATAACATTGCCCGGGCCGATCTGGTTGTCGTGTGCCTCGCCCTGCACCATCACGCCCATGCGGCCGTTGCCCGCAGTGAAGGAGACCTGCCCGGTCCCACCGCCGATGAAGTTGTTCTCGATGCGATTGCCGACCGCGAACTGGGTGGTGAGCAGGATGCCGTCCACGGCGTTGCCGGCAATCCGGTTATCACGGATCAGGTTGTCGCCACCATTGATGCGGATACCGGTACCGTTGGGGAGCGCAGTGCCGCCATTCTTGTTCAATCCGATCAGATTGTTGGTCACCTCGTTGCCAGAGCCGCCGAGGCCCAGGAAAGTGGTGATCAGCACACCGACATCGCTGCTGCCCGAAATCAGATTGCGCGACGCCTCGGTGAAACCGCCGATCTTGCTGCGCCCGCCACCGATCAACGCAATCGCCTGTTCATTCCCTGCCAGCGTCACGTTGCTCGACCCAATCTGCCCGCCGAACTGGTTGCCGGTGATCTGGTGCGCTTCGCCGTACGCCAGCGCGATGGCCAGGGCGAAACCCTCGAAGCCGAATCCGCGAACGGTGATGTAGCCCTCGCCGATGTCGGGGTGGGTTTCGATGCCAATGCCACCATTGCCGCGCAGCACGATACAGGGCACGCCATTCCAGCCGATCTCGTCGCTATTGGCGACCGAGCCTGGTTGCGAACGACCATCGAAGGCCATCGACTCGCGCACCTGCAATGCAGACGTGACGTTGATGATGCGCGGGCAGCCGCCGGGGATATCGAAGCGCACGGTGTTGAAGCCTGGATCATCGTTGGCTAGCCCAAGCGCCCAGGTCAGCGAGCCCGTGCCGGAAGCGTTTGTATTGGTCACGGTGTAGAGACCACTGCCATCGATCAGCGATTCGCGCGCGCCACGGTCAACATTGGTGCCAATGAAGCGGTCGAGGCCGAGCTGGTCGATCGAGCTCAGGCCGCCGGGCACGGAACCGGAACCTGAGTTCAACATGGCCGAGTTCACGTTCGGCCGAAAATCAGCGTCGAGATTCGCGGCTGCCGCCGAGTTGTTACTTGAATCCCCGGCCAGCACGCCGCCATTGGCGAAGGTAATCCCGTCAAATCGGTTGTAGCGCGCCAGCGTCACGGTCTCGTCGATGAACAGCTCGCTGCCGCTGCGTTCGAAGATGTTGTTGTACAACGTGGCCGAGCCGAAAAAGTTGCAGCAGGCATTGATGTTCACCCGGCCATTGAGCACGGTGCTGCTGAAGATCTCCACCTTGCCGATGCGCTCGTCCTCATAGTCGGTCATGTTGATGTTGATTGCCGAGCCAGCCGGGGCCGTCGTTCCCGGCACGGACACTGCGTTTGTGATCAACGTGTTGTCGACCAGTACGTCGTGGCACTGCGAGCTGAAGGCAAGGCCGCCCTGGTCGATGCGCAGACGGCGCACATTGAAGTTCGGACGATTGTTCAGGCAATACGACAGCGTGCGCGAACTCAAGAGCACGTGCGCGCCGTTGAAGGTGAGACCGGCCAGGGTCACATCGCCCGTTTGCGTGACGAACTCGAGCGTCGGGTTGTTACTGCCGTTTATCGTGGTGGAACCACCGGCATTGCTGTAACTGGAGCAATCGCTGTTGTAGCCGCCGCGCAGTGTGAGCTTTCCAGCCGGCAGGAAGGATTCGCCGACGGGTTCGTAGCGGGCGTCGCTGGTCAGCGTGTAGGCACCGGAGCGCAGTTGAATCAGGCTGTCGGCGCCATCGGTCTCGGCTGCATTGAGCGCGTCGCGCAGTTGCTGGATGCTGCCCACACAGTAATCCGTGGCGAGCGCATCGTTGGTGCCCCAGCCCAGCGAAAGCACGACAACCCAACCTATCATCGAACGCATACGACTCTCCCGCCTTCATTACTTACTGGGCCCTTACGCGAATGCACGCCAAACAGGGCCATGACCGAATGGCAAAGCGACACCAGTCAGGTTCGCAGGTGTTCATGGGAACCCCAAGTGCCGAACCAAACCATGGTTGCTGCCGGGATTGGGATGCGGCGGTGGGCGTGCTCAATCCAAAGACGCTGCCGCGCCAGTTGCCCGACGCCGTCCGCGACCTACTCCTCATCGCCTAGTGGGGAGTTGCACCTGAACCTGGACCCTAAGCTCCGATCAGACACGGGACCTGGCTGAAACGACCAGATCGTTCCGCTCCCGCGCCTCGCTCAGCACCTTGTCGCGCTCCCACACGTTTCACGTCGCTCCACAATTGCACCGGGTATGCGCGAACGCCGTCAGGCTACCCATGATCCGTCTGCCAGCGCCGCAGCACGAGCCATTGCACCAAGCAAACGCAGCGCATGGCCCCCGAGTTTTTGGCGCCGCCGAAAAGCATGTACGCGACCAGCGGTGTGCATGATTCGTCCGCGGGGGATAAAGTCCTAGTCTCGTGAGTGGAAGAACCGGCGTTTCTTTCTGCTTGCCAGAAAACTTCGGCATCGCAATGCGCGTTAACTGACAGACATGCAGCCTGCGCAGCGCCAAGCTGCGCTCATGACTCAAGCCCGCGCACCCGGTTCGCCTCTGACCCCCTTTTGCAGTGCAAAGCTTGCTGGCGCCAGCGATTCGAGCGCTCTCGGAAAGCGTCCGAGCGATTCCGAAATTTATTCGCACGTCCGTCCATCGGATGAGTTACCCTCGGATCGTTCGGATGCCAGCTGTTTGCACGCCGGGTGCCGCGCCACCCTCGCACAGCAAAGGGCAGTCTCGTCATGAAGAGGTTATCGTCTCGCCAGCCGGCCATTGGTGCGTTTTTCTTTTTCCTGCTTTCGTCGATGTGCTCCAGCGGCGCTCAGGTCGATATTTCCGGGCCGGCCGGCAGCGTTCAGTTCGGCACCGCTGTGCTCGTCCTGCCCAACGGCAACTTTGTGGTCACCGACCCCGTCGGGCCGATTTCGAATGTCGGCGCAGTCTATCTGTACAGCCCGAGCGGAACGCTAATCAGCACGCTCACCGGCAGCACAGCCAACGATCAAGTTGGGATTGGTGGCGTGTTTCTGGTCGGCAGCGGCAATTTCGTTGTTGTGAGCAATGTCTGGGACCAGGGCAAAGGCGCGGCCACGTGGGTGAGTGGTGTCAGCGGCTTGACCGGCGTTGTTTCGGCAGCCAATTCGTTGGTGGGATCGACAAGCGGCGATTTCGTGGGAGGCGCTTCCGGGGTAACGTTGCTCAGCGATGGCAGCGTTCGCAGTCCCAATTGGCGCAACGGGGCTGCCATTGAAGCGGGCGCAGTGACATGGGCTGGCGGCGCCAGCGGCATCGCGGGCGTTGTGTCGCCGAGCAATTCCCTGGTCGGAACAACGACAGGCGATCGCGTCGGCAACGGTGGAGTCACTCCGTTGGCGAACGGAAATTATGTCGTCTCAAGTTCTGATTGGAACAATGGACCAGCGGGCGATGCCGGCGCCGTAACCTGGGTTAGCGGCGACAGCGGGGTCGTCGGGGCGGTCAGCCCGTCGAACTCACTCGTGGGAACCTCGGGGAACGACCGCATCAGTGTTCTGCGGGCGTTGGTCAACGGGCATTACGTCGCTGGCAGCTGGGAATGGGACAACGGGGCACTCGTCGACGTAGGCGCCGTCACCTGGTGCAATGGCGCTATGGGACGTAGCGGCGTGGTTTCGCCATCCAATTCCCTCATTGGGCTGCGCAGTGGCGATGCGGTCGGACTACCGGGTCCGATCCTGCCACTGGCCAACGGTCACTATGTGGTTCACAGCCGTCAATGGGACAACGGCACTGTCGTCAACGCTGGCGCGGTGACCTGGGCCAATGGCAACCAAACGACATCGGCAGTGGTGTCAATGGCGAATTCGCTGGTCGGAACTACGGCTGACGATAATGTCGGTGACCGTATCGCGACGGCGCTCACAAACGGCAATTACGTCGTGGCCAGTCCAGCCTGGGACAACGGCGCGATGGATGCGGCGGGTGCGGCCACATGGTGCAGCGGCGTCGGCGGCTGTAGCGGCGCGGTCACGTCCTTGAATTCGTTGATCGGGTCAACCGCTGGCGATCACCTGGGCTCGGTCGGCGTCACCGCGCTCAGCAACGGCCACTATGTCGTGGCAAGCGCCCTTTGGGACCGCAACACAACGATTAACGCGGGAGCAGCTACTTGGGCGAACGGCACGACCGGTCTCGTCGGCATAGTCTCTTTGGCCAATTCGCTGGTGGGTTCGGCAACCGATGACTTCGTATCTTCGGGTGGCATCACAGCGCTTGCAAATAGCAACTATGTCGCCGTCAGCCCTGAATGGAACAACGGTCTCAGCTTCGATGTTGGCGCCGCCACTTGGGGTAACGGCGCGACGGGCATCATCGGCACGCCGTTGTTCAATTCCCTGATCGGCTCATCGGCAGGCGACCGGGTCGGCGGATCTGGCGTGAGGGCGCTCGCAGACGGCAATTATGTGATCGCCAGCTCGCGATGGGACAACAACACTCTGGTGGACGTCGGGGCGGTCACCTGGGCAAATGGGGGCAAAGCCAGCGCAGGCGGCGTGGATACCGACAATTCGCTAGTTGGCGCCCTTGCGGAAGACCGAGTCGGCCTGGGCGGCGTTACCAGCCTGAGCGATGGTCGTTACCTGATTTTCAGTGGCTTGAGGGACAACGGTTCGATTCTGAATGCCGGCGCCATCACGTTAGCGCGCTCCGCGCCAGGATTAGTTGGAACCGTGTCCAGTTCCAATAGCGTAGTTGGCACGCTCACGAACGATATCAACTCGTTGCAACGATCCGCCTACGACGTCGCCCGCCAGCGCCTCATTGTCGGTCGACCCCTGCAAAATCTGGTCACCTTGTTCACCTTGCCGAGCGAATTTCTGTTCGCCAACGGCTTCGAATAGCGGCCAGATCACTCAAACCCTCCCGCATGCAGCAATCCGAGCCCGGCGCGTGCGGCGTTGAGGGCGTCGATTCGACCGTGGCCGAAAACGTTGTTCGGCCGGGTGCTGGCTGGAATTCCGCCGCAGGTCTGACTGCTGACGACGTCGCTGATGGCGGTACTGCGCAAGAGTTGCTCAACCCGCGCCGGATCGCGCTTCAAGCTGGGATCGACGGACATCAACAGCGCGGCAACGCCAGCGACGTGCGGGCCGGCCATGCTGGTGCCGGAGAACGACGAATAGCCGCCGCCGCGAACCGCCGAACGCACGCTCGCACCGGGCGCGACGATGTCTGGCTTGGTGCGATTGCTGGCGTCCACCGTGATCGGCCCGCGGCTCGAAAAGCCCGACATGGCCAAGGTATTGGCGTCGATGGAGCCGACCGTCAATGAGGCCGCGTAGGTCGCTGGCGGCGAATTGATGCTGCCGCAGCCGCTGCCGCTATTGCCAGCCGATACGACCACGAGAATGCCGGCGCTGCGCACGTTCTCGACCACGGTTTGCAGGATGTTGGGCGTGTCGCAGCCTTCCGACACCGGGCAACCCCAGGAGTTGTTGATGACGTGCGGCGCGCGCAGAGGATCTGGATTCTGCCCCGAGCTGTTGGTGGGCGCGAGGAACCACTGAAAACAGGCGGCATAGGTGGTCGGTGTGCCATCGCCCTGATTCATGTTGCGACAGCCGATCCAACGCGCACCCGGCGCCACGCCGATCTGATTCGCGCCGCCATCGTCGCCGACGATGGTACCCATGGTGTGGGTGCCATGATTGTTGTCATCGCATGGCGCTGGCGCGTTCGCGCCGCAGACACCGCCGCCGCTGCCGATCGAATCGAACCAGTGATAATTGTGATCGGCGCTGCTGCCGTTCCAACCGGCGTATTGGCGTCTGATCGCCGGATGGTCCCATTGATAACCGGTGTCCTGGCCGGCAACGAGCACGCCCTCGCCTTTGAATCCCATGGCCCATAACGCCGGCGCGTTGACGCGATTGACGCCGGGTTCGATGGCCTTCTGTGCACTCGGCAACGCCGGTTCCAGGCGCGGCATCGATAGCCGCGCGTTGCTCTCGATCGATCGTACGTCGTTGCGCTTGCTCAAGCTTTGCACCAGCGCCGCATCGGCGCCATCGATGGCAATGAAGTTGGCGACCCAGAACGCGCGATAACGAACGCCACGGGCGTCCAACCATGTGCGCACATCGCGCTGACTGCGCTCGGCGCCGCTCTTCAGGCGATCCACGGCTGCGATCAAGCGCGCGTCGCCCGCCGCTTTAAGAGCCGGGCTCAAATCCGTTTGCTCAAAAACCACCAGAACATCGGCGCGCGCGTTCTTCTGCAGTGCCGAGTCGACGGCCTCGCTGGTCTTGTTGCCTAGAGCCGCCATCGAGCAACCGAGCAATGCGCTTGCGACGAGCCATCGATTCATGTGCTGTGTCCGAATGGATTCGGAGCGCACGTTAGCGCAAGTCGCGCACGTTGGCTATGCGCGGTGTTGCGTTTTGGGATTCCGCACTGAATAACCTCGTGTAAGTCGCGTCGCGAATCTCCCGAAGTCAACAGGCTCAAAAGTCTCGGGAGTGGGATTGGGACTCAAATGCCTCGAGCGCATTCCTGGCCGACATCAGCCGCTCGGCAACATTTTATTGCGCCGCAGCCGGGCCCGAGGGCTTGCGGTCGTACAATGCGAAACAGCGGAGCGTCGGCTTTCGGCGCGAAGGCGCGTGTATGGGCAAACGGTCCGGAGGTTGGCATATGTGCGCGTCTGACGAAACGGTTGCTGGCTATGTTTCGCAGTGGCGCGAGCGCGTTACTGCGGGCGGCGGTTGCGCCCGCGAGTGCGGCACGAATGCGGCACCGTGCGAAAGCCGCAGCGCGCGACAACGATGCTTGGCCTGGCGTTTTGCCTGTGCGTTTGGACGAGTGCGACCGTAGCGCAGGACGTGGTGCTTTACGACGATCAACTGCGCAACGATTGGCAGAACTTCTCCTACGGTGGCGGTTCGAATTTCGCCAATGCAGCGCCAACGCAGGCGGGGAATGCGTCGATCGCGTTCACCGGGAACAACTTCAACGCGGTCTCATTGGCGCATGAGACGCTGGATTTCACCACTGCAGCCTATCCGGCGGTACGTTTTTTTGTGCATGGCGGCAACGCTGGCGGCCAGCAGCTGCGGGTGTTCCTGCAACTCAATAATGCGCTGGTCGCCAATGCCGAACTGGACACTTACATCACTGGCGGCAGTCCGGCGGCGAATGCCTGGCGCGAGGTGGTGGTGCGTTTTGGCGATCCGCCGTTGTCGTATAGCGGCAGTTTCGATCGCATCGATGTGCAGTCCGACCAGGCGGCGGTGCAGCCGGTGCTGTACCTGGACGAGTTCCGCTTGCAGGCGCCCGGCAATTCGGGTGGCGTGCTATTCGCCAGTGGTTTCGAAACCGGCATCGCGCCGCCGCCGACGAGCGCGCTGCAGATCGAGCGCGACGTGCTCGTCGATGGCATGACTTCCGATCGCTTCACGTGGCGTGATGGGGCGAATCAGCCGCGCGTAGCGGTGCTTGCGCACAACACCGGTCAAGTTGGGCCGGGCGGCACGCGCGGCGGCGAATTGCGGCGCTTCGAGTACAACGTTCCCGGCGGAACGCGCGTGGTGCGCGCCGCCTCCAATTTCGCGGCCGGATTCGGCTACGTGGTATCGCATCGCGAAGAGGGCACCAGTGGCATACCGGGCGACGATTCGCCGCTCGGTCATGGTTTTACCGGCAGCTTCACGCGTGTATTCGAAGGCCGGCACCATGCGATCTTCCGCTTCACGCAGTTGTATCCGCGCTATTCGCGCACCACCGCGGTACCGCCGAACACGCTCTACAACGTACCGGTGACCATCGACTGGAGTTTCGCCAGCGGTCGCGATCATCCGTTATGGTCGCTGACCTGGGATTTGTCCGGCGTGCCGGCCAATGCGCTCAGCGACGATTCGCGCGGACCCTACGGCGAACTGCTGTTCGACGGTGCGGCCAGCGAAGCAGCGCACAGCGTGCTCGCGGGCGTGGGCTGGGGCGATCGCTTCAAGTTTGCGAGCACTACCAATCCAGTCAGCTACAACAGTGCCTGGACCTGGAACATTCCCAATACCATCCCCTACGTCAAACTGTGGACCACCGCCGTGGACGCGACCATGGGCACAGTGCAGACGCAAACCATCGTTCAGCAAGACGCCGGCGGTTATTTCGGCGCCAACCGCTGGAACACCACCAGCGCCGCCGGCAACGCCTGCACCGTCGCGATCGGCGGCACCAATACGCTGATGCCCTGCCCGTTCAACTGGCCGTACCAGTCAGTGAACTACAGCCTGGATGCCTTCGGCAATCCGAATAACAACACCAACAACACGCGCTTGGCGTGGGGCACGAACTTCGGGTTTCTCGGCAGCACCGCCTATCCGATTCACGGCAGCGACTTCTACGGCGGCCCGCTGCTGGGCGATCCGCGCGCATCCGGCTGGCCGCGCAAGAGCTACAACACTTTTGTCGTGTTCGGATTGCATAGCGGCGCGCCGGTGGAAGCGCAGGTGACGCAAATTGAAACCGTGCAAACCACCATCCTCACGGCCGCCATCGGCAGCGTTGCTACGAGCGGCCCGGCGGGCGCCGGCCGCGTCGATAGCATGACGTACCAGCCCAGCGGCTGGAACCCGGTGTACGCCGCCTGGGCGCTGAACGCCAACGCCAATTCGCTCGACGCCAACTTTGCCGTCGCAGCGGGGCGCACGCTGCGCAAGCCGGTGCTGATCATCTCCAATTGGACCTCGCCGAACTTGCCCAGTGCCCTCCGCTTCAACGGCGCCGCGCAGCTGCTCGATGCCGATTGGCTGCCCTCGCTGCGCGCCGGTGCCAATGAGCTGTGGATCACGCTCAATCGCGATGTGTCCGGGGCGACGAATCGGATCGAAATTGTGCCGTAGCCGCGTTGAAGAAATCTGACCGCAACTGAGCCGATCTGGACTCAGTCCAGATTGCGCCCGTGGAACAGCTCGTCGATCTCGCGGCGCACTTGCGCTTCGATACGCGCGCGGTCTTTGAACGACAGCTCATTCTTGGTCGACTCGAATAAATACGTGTCGAGATCGAATTCCTTGACGTGCATCTTGGTGTGGAAGATGTTCTCTTGGTACACATTGACATCGAACATCTCGTAGCGATTCTTGATCGGTCGCGACAAGAAGTCCTGAATCGAGTTGATGCGGTGATCGATGTAATGCTTTCGGCCGCGCACATCGCGCGTGGCGCCGCGCACGCGATAGTCCATGATCACGATGTCGGACTCGAAACTGTCGATCAAATAGTTCAGGGCCTTCAGCGGCGAAATCACGCCGCAGGTGGCAACGTCGATATCGGCGCGGAAGGTGCTGATGCCGTTGAACGGGTGGCTCTCGGGGTAGGTGTGCACCGTGATGTGGCTCTTGTCCAGGTGCGCAACCACGCTGGCCTCCGAGCCTTCCATTTCCTCGCTTTCGCGCATCGCATCTTTGAGCATCTCGCGGCCGACGTCGGCGCGGTCGATCACCGGCTGCTCGGAGATCAGAATGGTCACGCTCGCGCCTTGCGGATCGTAGTCCTGACGGGCGACATTCAAAATATTGGCGCCGATGATATCGGCCACCTCAGTCAGGATTTCGGTCAAGCGCTCGGCGTTGTATGCCTCATCGATGTACTCGATGTAGCGATTGCGCTGCTCTTCCGTCACCGCATAGCAGACGTCGTAAATGTTGAAGCTCAGCGCTTTGGTGAGATTGTTGAAACCCTGCAGTTTCAGGCGCGGCAGTGGCTTGACCATGGCTGGCTCCGGTGAGGTGGTGAATGGGCGGCCTGCGGCCGCATGAAGCGGGGCATGAGTCGCGGGGCACGGGGCGCAGGGAGCAATCGGGCGCGCTCACCCGCGAGTTGCTCTTCCGTACCCCGTGCCCCGTCACCCGTACCCCGTGACGGCCGCGGATTATGGGGCAAGCAAGTTTCGCTCGATAGCGCGTGCGGTTTTGCTATGTTTCGCACGGGTTCAGGCGAGAGGGTGCGCGATGGCAACCGCAAAAAACGAGAAGCCGATTCTGCGCTACTCATTGCAAGCGAGCTTGAGAAAGCTGGCGTTATCCAAGCCGCTGGCCCCCGAGCCGCAGCATATCGAGCGTTTTCTGCAGCTCTGCCATCGGCGACGTTACCCGTCCAAAGCGCCGATCATTCGCCCGGGAGATGTAGCGAACACGCTGTACTACATCATCGATGGCTCCCTGGCAGTCATGAGCGAGGATGAAGAAGGACGCGAGCTGATCCTGGCCTACGTTAACGAGGGCGACTTCATCGGCGAGATGGGCCTCTTCATGGAGCCCGAAAAGCGCGAGGTGCTGGTGCGCACGCGCACAGCCTGCGAGTTGGCGGAAATCAGCTATGAGCGTTTGTTCCAGTTGTTCGAGGGTCCGCTCAAAGAAGAGTGCCCGCGCATTTTGTTCTCGATCGCAGCGCAGCTTACGAAGCGGCTTCTGCTCACCTCGCGCAAAGTGTCGCGCCTGGCCTTTATGGACGTCACCAGTCGCGTCGGCCGCACGCTGGTCGATCTGTGCGAAGAACCGGATTCGATGACGCATCCCAAAGGCACGCAAATCCGCATCTCGCGCCAGGAGATTTCGCGCATCGTCGGCTGCTCGCGCGAGATGGTCGGACGCGTGCTCAAGCAGTTGGAAGAAGACGGCAAGATCAGCGTCGCTGGAAAAACCATCGTCGTATTCGGGACCCGCGGATGAAATGGGTTGCCCTGCTCGCGGCATTGCTGTTGCTCGCTGCAGGCACACTCGCCCTGTGGCGCGCCAATGCTCCGACGAGCAGCGAATCCACAATCTCACCCGCGGATCAGGGTGTGGCGACCGAAGGCGCGTCGTCTGTTGCCAGCGAAGCGACACGACCGCCAGAGACCGCGGCAGAAGTCGACTCATCGCAATGGACGGCCGGGGCGTCCGCTCCGGCAGCTTCGAATACCGATCCGATCGCGATCCCATCGGGCGTTGCTCTGCGCGACAGTATTGAGGAGCTTCTCGAGTTGTCGCGCGCCGGAAATCGCGATGCGACGAAGCGGCTGTTCCGGGAACTCACTGAGTGCGTGGGCTTTCGCAACGCCAACCGCCAGGTCGATGTAGCGTTGGCGATGGAAGAGATGGGTCGGAACCGGCCACGCGGCGGCGAGTTCTTGCAGCAAATGATGAACCGCGCCGCCGAGACTGTCGCCAAGCTCGATGAGCAATGCCAGGACCTGCCGGAGAACTACGACAGCGCACTGTTGTTTGAGGTCCAGCGGCGAGCGGCGGACATGGGCGATCTCGCCGGGCAACTGGCATTCGTGGTCGCGCCAGCGATCGATCTGAACCGTGCCATCGAGCAGCGCGATCGGATCGAGATTTTTGCCGAGTTGGCGCCGCAGTTTGCGCAAGCGGCGTTGCAGCAAAGCAGCGGTCAGGCCGTGTTCGCACTGATGAATGGCTACGACAGCCAACCGGAGCTCTGGCGCAATCGACGCGGCGGCGGATCTCGCCCCGAGAACGCCGCCATGCAGCGCGCATTCCTCGCGAGTGTGCCAAGAAGCGCGTTTCAGCAAGCGCTCGGCAGCGACGATTCCAAGGCGTATCAGTATGCGTTGTTATGCAAGCGCGTCTGCAATCTTGCGGACGCCGATATCGCCACGACGACTGCTGCTCGTCTCGAAGGCGGATTGGCGAGCGATGCGCGCGCTTTGGCGCGCACCAACGCCGACGATCTGTTCGATCGTTTTTTTGCCGGCAAGCCGCGACCCGACGATATCGATCTGGTTGAACTACGGATGGCCGCTTCGGGGTTTATGTTTCGGATGCGCTGAGCGTCGGCGCATCGCCCGCACTAGCGTCGCGCAAAACGATAGTGGCCCACCAACCATTGCTCACCGCCTGCATAACCGAAGAGTTCGGCGCACGCGAGAAAAAACATCCGCCAGCGCTGTAACCACACGGCAGCATCCCGCTCGCCATAAGTGGCCTTGAACAGATCGAGAATCTCATTGCGATGCGCATCGGTGTTCTGCACCCAGTGCTCGCTGGTCTGCTGATAGTGCCGGCCATTGACGCGCCACTGCTCTTCCAGTCGCAGATCGCGTTGGAAGTACAGCAGCGTATCGGCCGCCGGCATCAGTCCGCCGGTGAAAAAGTAGCGGCCCATCCAGTTGTCCTGGCCCTCGACCTCGAACGGATACATCACTTCGCGGTGGCAGAAAATGTGCACAAACAGTTTGCCGCCAGGCTTCAACCACGACGCGATACGACCCAACAATATCTCGTAGTTGCGCGTGTGCTCGAACATCTCGATTGAGACGCAGCGATCGAAGGTGTTGGGATCAAGTTTCAGCTCGTTCACATCGCAGGTGATGACGCGGACATTGCCCAAGCCCCGCTCTTTAAGCCGCGCCTCAATGTGTTCGCGCTGCGGGCGCGAGTTAGACACGGCGGTGATGCGTGCGTTCGGAAAGTGTTCCGCCATCCACAGCGTCAGCGAGCCCCAACCGCAGCCGAGCTCCAGGATTTCCTGCCCGTCGGCGAGTTCCGCGCGCTCGTTGTACAGCGCCAACATTGCCTCCTCTGCCTGATCGAGCGACTCCGATCCGGTGTTGTAGTAACAGCTTGAATACTTCAGCCGCTTGCCCAGGCAGCGCAGAAAAAACGCGGGCGGCAACTCATAGTGCTGCTCATTGGCGGCTTTGGTTTCAATCGCGATCGGGCTTGTTCGCAGTTGCTCGATGCGCTCGCGAAACCGACCGTACCAATCGCCCTTGTACTCTTCTTTGAGGCGCTGGGCATTCAATCGACGTATGCCGATGCGCGTCAGTGGATCGGGAATGAGGCCGCGTTCGCAGAGGGTGATGAGCATCCTTTGCTATCTCTGGTTGAAGGTTGGAGGTTAGGTTGATGGTTGATGGTTGATGGCTGGTGGTGTCAAACACGAGTTCAGTGATGTGGCTTCGAACCAACAACCACGAACCAACCACCAACAACTAGCGCTTCGGGAACCACGGCACCAATGCGCTCGTGGTCCGCTGATATTCGCGGTAATCCTCGCCCCGCGAACGCAAGGATTGCGCTTCGACGAAGGGGATGCCGGTGATCCAGCACAGCGAAACTAGCATGACGATCGGGCCCAGGATGGCGAGCCAGGCGTGTGGCGCGCCGATGGCGAGCAATAGGTATGCGAACCAATGCAGCCACTCGAAGAAGTAATTCGGGTGACGCGAGTAGCGCCAAAGACCGTCGCGACAGGTTTTGCCCTTGTTGCGCGGATTGGCACGGAAGCGCGCCAACTGCAGATCTGCAATCGACTCGCCCGTCAGACTGACGATCCACACCAAAACGCCAAGCACCATCCAGATGGAAAGGTCTTCGCGCTGGTTGCTGGCGGCCACGTAGAACGGTGCCGAAAACATCGCCACCAGCAGCGCCTGGGCCTGGAAGAAGCCGAAGAATTTCAGCTGATTGCCCTGCCAGTGCTCGCGCAGGAAGGCGTAACGTCCGTCCTCGCTCTCATTGAGCACTCGATGCAAAAGATGCAGTGACAAGCGGAATCCCCACGTGGCGGCAAGCACCGCCACCAGGATGCGCGGCAGGAATGCGCCATCGGCGATCGCGCCGTAATACAGCGCCGCACAGCCGAGCAAGGCCGCCCAGGCCACGTCGACATAACCGGCATTGCGCGTTCGAACCTGCACATACCAGACGGCAGACATCGCCAGCGCGGCGACCGCCCAGACGATGAGCAGCGGCCATAAGCTCATTGCGCGGGAGCCGGATCGAACCGGGGCAGCCAGGTCGTCGCGAGGTACATCAGGAACGGCGTGAGGAGGGCCCAGGCAACGCCCAGGACACCGTACACCCAGATCGGCTCCCAAAGAAACTCGACTGCCGCAAATTTGCTCTGCGCAACCCAGTATGCCAGCGGACCGCCGACCAATCCGAAGATCGCCGACAACAACGGCTTACCTTTGAAAAAGCGCATGGAGTGGTTGAGCGTCAGCGCAAAGCTCATCCACATGGCGACGATCCAGATCGGCGCGAGGCCCGCAAAAGGGACCGGCTCGGCGTAGCGCAGCAGACCTGCCTGTACATAAAGCGAGTCGACGACAACACCGATGAGACAGCCCACGCAAAGCAGCGTGAAGTCGGTGCGCGGCCAGGGCGAGAGCTTGAATACGATCGCGCCAAGTGCAGCCGTCGCCGCCAGACCTGCCCACCAATACCCTGCACCCGCGCCTGCCACTGTAACGACCCAAGCTACTTGGAACAGGACCAGATTGAGTAATACGTGCATGTTTGTCTGGTTCTCGGTGCTGGGTTCTGGAACCGTGGCTCGCGTCGTGGCGCGACGTTGTGAGTTGGCTTAGCCAACCGTTCGACATTGCCGATCGATGCACACCATCGAAGGCCTTGCCTAGTACTAAATACTGCTCCCGACATCGGGTAGGAATTGTGAGCGCCTATTCTGCGGCTTGGCCAGCAACAGATGCACATCGCTGATCGAGCGTTCCAGAAAACCACCTTCGCAATACGCGAAATAGTAATGCCACATCCGCGAGAACGCGTCGGAGTAGCCTTGCAAACGCACCTGCGACAAGCGCTCCATGAAGCGCTCGCGCCAGGCCTTCAATGTGAGCGCATAGGAGGCGCCGAAGTCCTCCAGATTGATCAGGCGCAGATCGCTGACCTTGCGCAACGAACCGACCATCGCGCTGACCGAAGGGATGAAGCTGCCAGGGAAAATATGGCGCTTGATGAAATCGACTTCCTTAAGGGCCATCTCGTAGCGATGGTCCTCGATAGTGATCGCCTGGATCAGGCCCAGGCCATCATCCTTCAACAGCGAGGAGACCTTGGCGAAGTAGGTGTCGAGATATTGATGTCCCACCGCTTCGATCATCTCGATGGACACCAGCTTGTCGTATTGCCCGTCGAGTTCGCGGTAGTCCTTCAGCAGCAAGGTCACGCGATCCTGGAGCTCCGCTTGAGCGATGCGCGACTTCGCCAATTCGTGTTGCCGCTGGCTGATGGTGGTGGTCGTCACGTGTACGCCATAGCGTTGCGCCGCATGCAGCGCAAAACCGCCCCAGCCGGTACCGATTTCGATCAAACGCTGCCCTGGCCGCAGATCGAGTTTCTGGCAGATACGATCGAGTTTGCGCTGCTGCGCAACTTCCAGCGACTCGCCCTCGTGCGCGTACATCGCGCTCGAATACATCAGCGTCGGGTCCAGAAATAGCTCGAAGAAATCGTTGCCCAGGTCATAGTGCGCTGCGATGTTCCGGCGGCTGCCGGATTTGCTGTTGCGCCGCCAGTTGTGCCACAGCTTCAGCGCGCTGGTCGCAAACTTGGCGATGCCGCTTTCCATGCCATCGAGCACGTCGCGGTTGCGCACGAAAATACGCACCAGCGCGGTCAGATCGTCGACCTCCCAGGCGCCATCCATATAGGCCTCCGCCACCCCGACGCTGCCGCCTAGCGCCATGCGCTGGTAGGTGTCCGGATCGATGATCCTGACCTCGGCGTGCAGCGGCTCATCGCGCCGCGCCGAGCCGAAATGGTAGCTCTCGCTGCGTTCGATCAGGGTAAGCCGACCGTGCTTCAGCTCCGTCAGTTGCTTCAGCAAATTGCGCTTGAAGAAGGTGCCGCTGATGTCGCCGACGTGAGTCAGGGGGAGCGAGTCGAAGCGATCGGACATATCAAGTGCCTTTGGCGGCGGGATGATCGAAAAACGGATTGCGCTTCAACCGAATCAATAGCGCGTTCCAGTAGATTTTAAGTACTACCTGCGTGGTCATCGCGGGATAGGCGAGTAGAAAACGCGTGAGCGCGGCATCGCTCAGCTCGCGGCGATCGAGCGCCAGCGTGGCGTCGAACATCTGCGTGTCGCCCTCGCTGACCCGCATGTTCACCGCGAGGTGCTGCGCGGGAACCGAGAAGCGCCAGTCGTAGCGCAGGCCCATCGGCAGAAATGGCGAGACGTGGAACGCTTTGTCGAAATCCCAACGCCACAGCGAATCGCGAAGCTGCGTGCCGTTGGCGACCGGCAGCACATAAGCGTGACGCTCATTCCACGGCGTGTTGGTGATCTCGGCAAGCACGCTGTGCAGACGCTCAGCGCGATCGAAGCAATAATAAAAGCTCACCGGATTCATCACGTACCCGAGCGTGCGAACGTGCGTCAGCAGCCGCACCGCACCATCGGGACGCTCGCCGCTACGCTGCTCCACTGCATCCAGAACGCAGCGCTTCAGGTCAGACGCAGTGCCGAAGTAATCGGCGCGCCGAAAGCTCAACAAGCCGCGGCGTTCGAGTTTGAAGCGCCGCAGCCTCTCGCCGAGCGTCGGCAACTCGTCGAGATCGAGGTAGAACTGCGCAATGCGATAGCGAAACTGATGCGGATGCGGCCGGTGTCGGCGATGACGCACCACCCCAGCATACAAACACGATTTCAGGTCCACGACACGCCCAGGCGCTCGGCCACGCGCACGCCGGAGCGCAGGCCGTCTTCGTGGAATCCCCAGCCCCAGTAAGCGCCGCAATAGGAGATGCCGGAGACGTTGTTGATCTCATCGAACCGCGCTTGCGCGGCCACCGACGCGTGCGTGTAGATCGGGTGCGCATAGTCCATGCGCGCAATGATTTTCGCAGGATCGATGCGCCTGGTGGCATTCAGCGTGACGACGTATTGCTCCGGCGTGGCCAGACTCTGCAGCAGATTCATCGAGTAGCTGACGGTGCACGCGCCCTCGCCGCCCTGAAATCGCAGCGCATTCCAGGCCGCCCACGCGGCACGGCGCTTGGGCAGCAGGCTGGTATCGGTGTGCAGCACAGTGTCGTTGCGCTGATACGCGATCGCGCCCAGCACCTCACGCTCGGCGGCGCTGGGCTGCGCGAGCATCGCCAAGGCTTGATCGCTATGGCATGCAAGCACCACGTGATCGAAGCGGCTGACATCGTCGGCGGTTTGCACGGCAACGCCTGCGCTGGTGCGCGTGATCGTTCGCACCTTGCTGGCGAGGCGGAACTCGCCGCGAATCTTCGGTGTGAGTCTATCGAGGTACCGCGACGAGCCGCCGCTCACCACACTCCACGGCGGACGATTGCCGGCATCGAGCATGCGGTGATTGGCCATGAACTGCACCAAATACTTTGCCGGAAAATCGAGCACTTGGCTCGCTGGCGACGACCATAACGCCGAGGCCATCGGAATCAGATGATCGTGCGCAAAACCTTCGCTGTAACGATGCGCCTTGAGATAGTCGCCGAGCGTGGGGCCGGGTCCGGACACATCGAGCAGCGCCGGCGCCTCGCGATAAAAACGCAAGATGCCGCGCACCATTCCCCAGAAATACGGACTGAGGATATTGCGACGCTGGCAGAACAGACGATTGACGTCGGTGGCGTTGTACTCCAGCCCACTGATCTCGTTCTTCATCGAAAAACTCATCGTCGTCGGCTGCGTGGCGACGTCGAGTTCCTTGAACAGCCGGATGAGGTTGGGATAGTGATCTGGATTAAAAACGATGAATCCGGAATCCACGTCTACGGTACAGCCAGCGCGCTCGACACGATGGGTGTGCGTGTGTCCGCCCAGGCGCGGCTCGGCTTCGTAGACGACCACGTCATGGGCGCGCGACAACAGATACGCCGCGCCCAGTCCCGCGATGCCGCCGCCGATGATCGCTATACGCATTGCGGTGGTTCTAGGCTGTGGGTTGTTGGGTCTTTGTCAGAGGCCGGCAGTTCGTGGGACGGTCGAATCGAGGCGTGCGGTCCTTCCAAGATCGCACCCCGCCCCTCCAACAACCGAGAACCGACAACCAAGAACCCACTCACCGTACGCGCTGCCCGTGTTTGATGCGATCCGGGACTGGCTTCAGATCCCAAATCAATCCGAGCCACGACATCGCCTTGAGCGCGTAGTACGTCAGATCGATTTCCCACCAGAAGAATCCTTGCCGCGCCGAGCCGGGGTAGTGGTGGTGATTGTTGTGCCAACCTTCGCCGAAAGTGATCAACGCCAGCCACACGTTATTTCGCGAATCGTCGCGCGTCTGGTAACGGCGTTTGCCCCACACATGGGCCAGCGAGTTGATCGTCACTGTGGCATGGAACAGAACGACCGTCGACACGAAGAAACCCCAGAACAGCAATTGCCCGGCGCTGGTTCCAAGGCTTGGCACGTGCTCTTCCAACACGCCGCCGAGCACGAACAACACCACCGCCAGCGCCACCGGCACGAAAATGTCGAAACGATCCAGGAACCTGAGCTCCGGATACTTCGCCAAATCCGGGATCACGGCGTGATCGGTACCGAAAGCGCGCGGCGTGAGGAACCAGCCCATGTGGCTGCGCCAGAAGCTGTGCTGCACCGGCGAATGCAAATCGCCTGGTTGATCGGAATGGCGATGGTGATGGCGATGATGTGCCGCCCACCACAATGGCCCGCGCTGCACGGAGCTTGCGCCGATGACGCCAAAAACGAACTGCATCACACGCGAGGTTTTGAACGCCTTGTGCGAAAAGTAGCGGTGATAAAAGCCGGTGATCGCGAACATGCGAATCGCATACAGGAACGCTGCGACCACAAGCGCAAACCAGCTGACGCCAACAAAGAACACGCCGATGCAGGCCACGTGCAAGCCTATGAACGGCACAATCCGAAGCCAGGCGATGCGATCGAGTTTTGCCGGATCGACAGCGGGCTGATGCGCGGTATCGAACCAGTTGACCACCGCCAACGCCGCGCGCCGCCACAATCCGCGCGTCTTGGTCACGGTACCGTCGATCGCCTCCTGCGCGCGGTCCTTGGCCTCATGTGCACGTGCGCGCGCCGATTCCATCGCGTCGATGGCTGCCGTCTCGACCTGATGCGCCGCGTGTTCGACTTTACGCCTGGCCTCGCCCAGTGTTTCAGCGACCGCCTCTTCGATCTGCGCCACCTGAAGTGCGGCAGAGTGAGCGGTGTGTTCGTTGTTAGTCATTTCTGATAAACGCAGATGGGAGCAAAAGCAGGTGGACGCTGGGAGTCGAGTCAACAGCGGAGTCCGCCGCTGATCGCCGCCGCACTCGCCCAACCGCTTTTGCTCCCTCCCAACTGCTCTCGCTCCAAAAGCCCATTCCCGTCGCCTATCGGTTGTTCAACTCACCAGCTCCGCCTCAACCACCACTTCCGTGAGCACCGAGTTGGCGATGAAGCAACCCTTGTGCGCGCGGTCGTGAAGCGCCTGGTACTCCTCAGCCGTCGGTTGGCGACCGGTAAATCGAACTTTGGGTCGCAGCGTCGTTTTGACCATCGACAATCGTCCCTGCGGGTTTTTATCGAGGATGCCTTCGGCTTCGTCGGTGTACTCGGCAACGTCGAATCCCTTCACCGACGCCAGCGCCAGGAACGTCAGCATATGGCAAGAGCTCAAGGCCGCCGTGAAGGCATCCTCGGGATCCACCGCATTCGGGTTGCCCGAGAAACTCGGCGCCGACGAAGCCAGCAGCGTTTGATCGCCCTTGAACTGCCAACGGTGATCGCGCGAGAAACTCTTGTCGGCGAAACTGCCGCTGCTGTGTTGCCAACGAATGGATGCGCGATGACTGGACATGGCTACTCTCGTATTTTGACTGCTAGTGTCCGGAATGGAATGTCTTGTCGATGCGATGGGGTGAGGCTCAACGGATCACGCCCAGTTCACGCCCAACGGTGGTGAACGCCTCGATCGCCTGATCGAGGTGGGCGCGCTCATGCGCCGCCGACATCTGCACGCGAATCCGCGCCTGTCCTTTGGGTACCACCGGAAAGAAAAAGCCGATCACATACACGCCGTGCTCCAACAAGCGCGCAGCGAAGGCCTGCGCCACCTTAGCGTCGTACAGCATGACCGGCGTGATTGGATGCACGCCAGGCTTGAGATCGAAGCCCGCAGCGGTCATCCGTTCACGAAAGTACGCCGTATTGGCCGCCAGTTTGGCGCGTAAATCGTCCGCGCCCATCAAAAGCTCAAAAACCTTCAGGCTCGCCGCCGCAATCGCGGGCGGCAGGGAGTTCGAGAACAAATACGGCCGCGAGCGCTGGCGCAACAATTCAATCACCTCACGACGGCCAGTGGTGAATCCACCCAACCCACCGCCAAGCGCCTTGCCGAGGGTTGAGGTGTAGATGTCGATGCGATCCATCACGCCATGCAACTCGGCGGTCCCGCGCCCGGTCGGACCCAGGAAACCGCTCGCGTGGCACTCATCGATATGCACCAGCGCATCGTACTTCTGCGCCAGATCGCAAATCTCTTTGAGCGGCGCAATCGCGCCGTCCATGCTGAATACGCCATCGGTGGTGATCAGCCGTGTGCGTGCGCCACTCGCAGCTTTAAGCTGCGCTTCCAGATCCGCCATATCGCCGTTGGCGTAGCGATAGCGCTGCGCTTTGCACAAGCGTACACCGTCGATGATCGAGGCGTGGTTCAACGCGTCCGAGATCACCGCATCCTCGGCGCCCAGCAGCGGCTCGAACAAACCGCCGTTGGCGTCGAAACACGCCGCGTACAAAATCGTGTCGTCGGTGCCGAAAAACTCGGCGATCTTCGCTTCCAGTGCCTTGTGCACATCCTGCGTGCCGCAGATGAAACGCACCGAGGCCACACCAAATCCGTGCGAATCCAGCGCCGCCTTCGCTGCGGCAATGATCTCCGGGTGATCAGCCAGCCCCAAATAGTTGTTAGCGCAGAAATTCAGCACCTTGCGCCCATCCGCCAGCGCAATCTCCGCCGACTGCGGCGTGGCAATGATCCGCTCGCGCTTCAACAGTCCATCCGCTTCGATAGCGGCCAGTTCAGATTGAAAGCGAGCGTAAGTGGCGGCAGACATGACAGGCCTTGCAAGCGGAAAGCTCGAATTCTGCCGGATTCCAGGACGCGTTGGGTTGCGTGCATCGCGCGCTCTTGCGCGACGTCTCGCTGGCGGAATGGGCGTCTTTGAAAGATTCAGTCGTACATCGCGCGCTCGCGCGTCGTCTCGCTCGCGCTTTCTTTTGCCGTCGGGCTTCTTGCGGTGCATCGCGCGCTCGCGCGTCGTCTCGCGACCTGCGCGCGCTGTTTGCCGCGATCCGCGACGTGCATCGCGGGCTCGCGAGTCGTCTCGCCCGGATTCGACTCGACAAACACGCCGAATCGCAGCGCCAGAGCGCCAGCCCATATCGCTCGCGCACCCACCAGCGCTTACGCCTATCGTCGGCGGATATAGCCAACCGCCAACATGCCGTTTATAGTTCGCGGCTCAAACGTGGGGCGGTAGCTCAGCTGGGAGAGCGTCGCGTTCGCAATGCGAAGGTCGGGAGTTCGATCCTCCTCCGCTCCACCAATACGTAGACAAGAACCGGCCCTCAAGGCCGGTTTTTTGTTGCCCGGGATCGCGTGAGGTTGCGGGATTTCGCGTGGTTTTGCCGGTGCTGCGCGGGCCGGGATCACCGCCGGAATGTGCCGCGGTTCGCCTACCTTTTCCTCTCTCCTCTCCACTTACCCTAACCAACCGGCTGCGGTTGACACCGCCAGAACCCTTTTCGTGCCGCGCAGTTACGCGGGTGTCGCGCAGAGCGGTCGCAATCGAAGATTGGAGCAGAAATCGGGTTGCGAGAACCGAGGGCCGGAAGTCACCGGTCCGCACACGGCATGCGGTACAAGCCTTACTTCTGGTTAGTGACGACAACGCCCTCGCCGCAGGCATGAATGACCGGCTTCGCCAGGCCCTCTGACCGCTACCGGCAGCCTAGTTACCCACGCGATTCAAGTGAAGCAGGCTCAGTCCATGGCGGCGATAGTCGACCTTGTAGTCAGTGAGGCACTTCGCCGACGATTTTCACGTCGGCGCACAGTTGGGCGCGGCTCATTGGTCGTTGAAGTACATTGTCGCTGTCGCCCTTGCCAAATCCTCGGGTGACCCCGCATATCGGTCGATATCAATGTCTCCCTTCGCGCGCTCGTAGAGGTGATATGGCTCGAGCTCGCGCTCAGTCAACAAGATGGCGCGCTGCTTGTACTTAGTGTTCAGCCCCTTGGCACACTCGATCTCCTCGTCAGTGAACGGACTCAGCTTCGATACTAGAAGGAAGGTTTTGAAGCGCTCTGCCGGCAAAGCATCTGCGACGCGCACCAGCGTTTCAATATCTCGCTTGAAGTCTTCCGTCTTGATCGGCCCAACGTCCTTGCATTCACCAAGAATGATGGCTGTCTTACGGGGATAGGGCCTTGGGATTATCCAGACGAAATCAATCTCGCAGCTATTGTCGGTCGCCCCATCGGGCGTCAGGCACAGTGATAGGGAGTACGCTGACTCGCTTCTCGAACTGGTCAGGTTGGTATCCAACTGTTGAAGCGTCAACGCGACCGGAATCGCGCCCATCGCATTCTTCTCTGTGCCAAGAATGCTGGAACGCCTGTAGGCCCAGTCGCCATCAATCAGTTGTCCCGTTGCGTCATGCTCCTCGCCACACAGTTCGCAAATCACCTTCTGCTTCAGAGTATCGAGCGCCACCCAGCTCGGGAGACCACAGTTCGGACACGTCAGCTCGCGACCCATGCGAAAGAGCCCCTTCTTGAGCATGTGAGCGAAGACCATCGACGGCGTGAGCTTCTCTCCACCAAGGCGTGGGCCCACATGCAAGTCTTCATAGTCGCTGAACTTCGCGTCGGGGCGTTTCGGATCCTTCTCGCCGATCAGCTGCAACGCTGCCTGCTTCGAGAATGAACCAGACGGACCATGCGTTTTGATCAAACGCCTAACACCGTGAATCTTGAATGCACGGGCGCCTTGCAGACCGCCGAGACGTGCGATCAGCTGGCGTGCGATCAGTCCTCCATTGCTGAGCTTGGATTGGTATCCAGCCAAACGGAAAATCCGTTCGACAAGATCGGCTACTGGCAACGCGTTCAGCCAGGCATCGGTATCGGCGGCGTCAATGACTATGCCGACGCGCTCGGATTCCAGGCGTAGCTTGCTGTAGTAAAAGTGCATCGTCCGCGCACAGAATTCGTTGAGTTCAGGCAAGTAGGGCGGACGCAAGGTGTAGTGATCGTCGCCGTAGAGGGCGCTCAAGAACGATACTGACGCGACGAGGTGCTGGGTGTGGAACCATGTGTCGCTGCAAAAAGGCTTCTCGCTCAGTGGGAACGAAACTTTGGGCTGACCGTTGTCGCGACCCAACACACCCAGCACCGAAGCTTGATCGAAGTGCATCATCGGCGGCCTGACGTTGTGGCCGTTCCACAGGTGTTCCGAAACAGAGCAGAGTGTCAGTTCCTTGTCGGGGAAATGGTCGCGTGCGGACTCGGCATCTTCGCTCCGCGTCCAGACGGCCAGCCTGCGCTGCCACTCGTGCCGATGCGCTACGGATTCGCGCATCATCTTCTCCCAAGGCGGGATGATCTCGCTAAATCGCGCGAGGTGCCGAGGGTCAATAAAGAGCAATGGGATTTCTGAGGCCCGGAGATTCCAATGGCAGATCAGATCGTCGAGGTTGTCCGCGTTGCCCACGAAAAAGCCTGGGTAGCTCCGGCCGGCCTCGACGCTGTAGTGGCGTTCAATCCCATGTCGTGACAAATAGGCGATGCTAGGATGGTCGGTAGTGTCGGCGGGGATCGGAAGCGTCGCATCCAGTGCGATCTCAGCAGGCTCCAGGAAGTCCCTCACCATCGCCCTGTAGTCAATGCCGATCTGCTCGGCGTCCGGGTAGGCGCCGAACTGCATGAGGAAGACATCAGACAGCGGGTCATCCGACTGCCAGCCATACACGCGGAAGCCCTTGTCGATCATCGCCTTCCGTTCAGGACTGTTGCGCATATGTACCAGCGCGTTGTGCACGTCCAGAACGTTGGCTCGCTTGCTTTCCTTAGGCCCACCGATGAAGAGAGTGTTGTGCCAGAAAGGGTTGATCAGATGCTGAAATTTCGTCGGGAACTGGTTTACCTCCTCGCTATCGCCAACCGGCAGAAGGAAGTCAACGCGGAACAGATCCACCAGTAGTCGTGCCTCGTCTTCACGATCGGCAAACATGATCGGGTTGAAGCGTCCGCCCCATAGTGTGTGGGACAATCGAACAGCCTCGCGGAACGCCCGAAAGTCGCCCGACTTGATGACCCAGCCGATGCGCAGCGGCCTGTAAGCGATATCGACGCGTACGGTGTCCACGTTGAATCAGAGCGCCGAGTAGAGCGGGGAAAGCAAGCTTGGAAATGCTCGGAATACATGTCGCGACACTTCTTCCGATAGCGCAACCAACCCCTCGATAGCGTGGAGATCAGCTGGGGTTTTGACCATCACGTGCTCCAGTCGCTGGACTTGATTTCACCGCAAGGTGCTCGGCAAGGACAGACTGCGCGCGGCAATCGTCTCGTACGGAATTCTTCCACAAACGCTCGACTTCACAACAATCACAACAAGGACACCCAGTTGCGCATGCCGGATCACGGACGCGACCAACGACAAGCTGCTTGACCTTATGCGCACGCAGGGGCTGGTGCCGCTCAGTCTCACCGACGAGTTCGCCATGCATGAGCAGAAGAACCTGCAGTGGTCAGGCTTTAAGTGCACGAACGCATTGCAGCCGATGAAGCTGGTGGCGGTGATCGAAGCGTTGCGAGAGTTCCTGCTGCCGGTGCTGTCGGCACTCGCTGCGGGCAGCGGCTATAACCGCCGGTGGCGCGCAGGTGTTGGGGTGGGATGCGTCCTGAACTTGGGTCAACGCGCCGCCGTGTCGATTCCGCGTTTTGGTGCGCGGGTCGGCGACCCTCGAGATGGCATCGGACCAGACTTGAGCGGTTTTGCGCCCGAAAGCCATCCGTTGAGGACGCGTTGAACCCACCGCTGGTACACTGGGCGACGATTTACGGGAGGTGGCGTTCCGTGTTCAATGAACGCAAGGCAGCACAGATGGCAGCGTTTTTCTTGGGTCAGGCGCCCGAGAACAGGATGGCGCACCTGAAGCTCATGAAGCTTCTGTACTTGGCGGAACGCGAGGCCGTTCGATGCTTCGGCTGGCCTATGGTCGGTGACCGCTTGGTGTCGATGCCCCACGGTCCCGTGCTCTCGAAGACGCTGAACCTGATGGATGGCGACACCGAGTCCCAGAAGGGTGGCTGGGAAGACTGGATCTCCGATAAGGAGAACCACGAAGTAGCCCTGCGGCATGCGCACGACCCGTCCAGCTTCGACGAACTCGCTCCCGCTGAACTCAGCGTGCTTCAGTCCATCTGGACGAAGTTCGGTGCGATGGACAAGTGGGAAATACGAGATTGGACCCACAAGCACTGCGCTGAGTGGAAGGATCCCAATGGCTCTTCCTACCCGATTCATTACGAGACGTTGGCTCTTGCCCTGGGGTTTGATGGGTCCTCAGCCATGGAACTCGCAGCCCAGATCAAGTCCGAACAAGAAGTCGACCGCCTGTTGGCTGCTATCTGAAGCCTGCCCCTGATGGGCCTGTTCCTTCCGCTCAGTCGGGCAACGCTGCTCATACCGTCCGGGCCGAATGACGATCTCGCCAGGAAGCATCTCTTCATTCTCTTGACGGACCCATGCCCAGAGGCCGAGGAAGCTGAGAAGGCTGTTCTGTTGGTCTGTCTGTCTACTGTACGCGACAAGATTCCTCACGACGGTTCCTGTCTCCTCCATCCGGGCGATCACGCCTTCGTCAAAACGACTAGCTACGTCGTCTATCAGCGCGCACGGATCGAGACCGCCAACAAGTTGCTCGAAGGCGTCAAGCAAGGGCTACTAGTGCCGCAGGACACCATTGGCCCCGGCGTATTCGCCCGAATCTGCAAGGGATTGGAGGAGTCGCGTCTCACGCCTCCCCGATTCCTCAGCTTTTACCGAAAGGCTACCAGGACTGAAAATGACGGGCGCGATAACTAATTTTTGGCGCCATTCTGGTGCCTTCGCCGTCTTTCGCGCGAGTGGACGACGTGTCGACCGTCAAGGGTTCAGGCGCTTCCCGGCACCGACCCGCTCGCTGTGTGGCGTCATGGGTGATGACCCGGAGGCTGGCAATGACGGCTCAGTTCCGTGAAACACTGCGCTATCTGGGAGAGGACGTGTCGATGTGCGCCGAGCCGCTCGGCGACTATTTCTTGTTGGGACCGAGTATTCGCGCATTGGTATTCAGGCACCATCCGCGTCCCCAAGGGCAAGCAGTTGAAGTATGTCCATGCCGGCTACGGCAGCATTTACGAGCAGGACGTGCTGCTGGATCTGGATCGTGGGGTCGTCGTGGGTACACGGCTGAAGCACAATGCACCGAATGCCTCGGTTGGCGATAACTCCGAGCGCAATAGCGGTGAGATTGGTGATCGAGACCGAGGGCAATCGTGACTTACCTTGCCGTGTACTTCGGAGCAGGCTTGCTCGTTGTCGGCTTGGGGGCTTTGGTTTTTCACTTTTGGCAGGACGATACCCGGCCGACGACGCAGGAACCTGGACAATCGTCATCTCTGTGGCTCTGGGTTCTGTTCGTCGCCGTCTGGCCACTGTTGCTGGCGATGCTGCTGTACTTGTTGGCGACGGCACGGCGCACAGCGACGACCCAAACCGCTAGATCGCCCACCGCCACTCCCTCTTTGTCGTCTGAAGACGACGGGTATGCATTGAAACTCACGCCTGAGGATCTTGTTGAGCAACTCACGGTTGGAGAGATTGAGGCGCGGGAGATGATCACGGACCCGCTCGGCGCCGTTCCTGCCGTGCCCTTCGGCCATCTCAACTGCGTCTGGCGCAAGGTTCTTGACGGTTACACCGAGTCCGACCAGCTGTGGTCGTTCGCTAAGCGTCGGAGGTCGCAAACGATCCTGACTGGATACGCCAAGGTCCGCGATGGAGAGGTGGTCTCGCAAATGGTGCAGCCCCGGAAGCATCTTGCCGACGAGTAGAAGCGTTGGCGAGTCCAAAGCGAGCCAGTGACCTGGAATTCCGCTGATCTCTGCGGCCTCCTTGGTACTCTATGCCCCCATCCATCGGCGCGCCATCTGCGATCTGGCGTATCGGCCCGAACATTGCGACGCTGTATAGGAGCGGACATCGGAATTCGACGTTGACCGCGTAGAAAGGTCAGCACGCAGGCGGCGTGCCTGTCCCAAACGAAAGGAAGCTGACCCATGAACCTCAACTACAAACTTGGTTTCATAGTTGCCCTGCTGGCTGGTGGCGTTTCAGTCGCCGCCGTTGCCGCGGACAAGGGCGACATCCGTCTGCTCGAACAAACCAGCATCAGTCTCACGCAGGCGATTGCTGCAGCTGAAAACCACCAAGGCGGGCGTGCGATCGAGGCGAGCCTCGATGACGACAGCTTCAAGCCCGCCTATGAGGTCAGCGTGGTGGTCGGCGAGCGCGTGTTCGATGTTGCGGTGGATGGCGTCAGCGGCGCTGTGATCGGCGCTCGCGAAGACATCGACGACTGATCCAGATGGGTCCGATACTGCTGCGGGAGTCGCAAGCCTCCCGCAGCGCTCGGAGACAGCATGAAAATTCTGCTCATCGAAGACGATTGCGAAACTGCGAGCTACGTCGCCCGCGGCTTGCGGGAGCACGGCCATAGTGTCGATCTGGCCAGCGATGGCCACGAAGGCCTCATGTTGGCAATCGGCGATGCTTACGACGCGCTGATCGTCGATCGCATGTTGCCGAAGCTGGACGGGCTGGCCTTGTTGAAGGCGTTGCGCGCGAGTGCAATCGGTACGCCGGTGCTGCTGCTCACTGCCATGGGCGGCATCGGCGACAAGGTGCAAGGGTTCGAGGCGGGTGGCGACGACTACCTGGTCAAGCCGTTTGCCTTTGCCGAGTTGCTCGCGCGTGTGCAGTCATTGGGCCGGCGCCCGCCACTTGCGAGCCAGGACAAGCTGCACGCCGGTGACATCATCATGGACCTGATCAAGCGCCGGGTCAGCCGCGCGGGGCAGGAGATCGATCTGCAGCCGACGGAATTCCGGCTACTCGAGTTCCTGTTGCGAAACGCCGACCGCGTCGTGACGCGCACGATGCTGTTGGAATCGGTGTGGAATTTCCACTTCGACCCCAAGACCAATATCGTTGAGACGCACATCAGCCGACTGCGTTCGAAAATCGATCGCGGCTTCAGCAGCGAACGCATCCGCACGGTACGCGGATCAGGCTATGTACTCGATGCGCAGTAAGCTGCTCGCCAGTGCCGGCTTTCGCTTTCTCGCGTGGTACACCTTGCTCTTCAGCCTGTCGGTGGCGGCGCTCGCGCTGCTTTTGTTCCTGACCATCCGCAGCTCGCTCGAAGACCAGGCGCGCAATCATATTGAGGCGGAATCCGCGCAGTTGCTCGGCGACTACCGCGACGATGGCCTCGAAGAGCTGCGCCACGACATTCGCGAACGCACTCAAAACCATCCGGGGGCGCGCCTCTACTATCGCGTGCTCAGCGCCGATGGGCGCGGGATCTTCGACGAGATCCCGGCCGCTGTTGCCGGCTGGCAGCGTATCGCGCGCGTCGACCAGGCCGACCTGCTGATCAAAGGCAGCCCACTCGATGACGGCTACCTGCTGCTGGTGGCCGCCGAGCTGGCGCCGGAGCGCGAGCTCGGCGAGGCGATGCGCAATCAAGTGTTGCTGGCCCTGGCGCTGACGCTGGTTCTCGGAACCGGCGGCGGCCTCTGGCTCGGCCGGCGCTTTCTGGCTCAGATCAACCGGCTGAGCAACACGGCCGAGCGCATCGGCGAGGGCTGGCTGTCGGAGCGCATCAGTCGCACCGGCAGCGGCGACGAATTCGACCAACTCGCCGCCACGATCAATCGCATGCTCGATCGCATCGAATCACTGATCGCCAATGTGCAACAGGTGAGTACCCATATCGCGCACGACCTGCGCACACCGCTCGGGCGGCTGCGCCTGAAGCTGGAAGATCTCGCTGCTGCATTCCCAGTGGCGGCGCCCGATCACCCAGTGCAGGAAGCCATAGCGATTCTAGACAGCATCCAGGAGACCTTCGCCGCCTTGCTCCGCATCGCGGAAATCCAATCAGGTGCGCGCAGGTCGGGATTCACCTGCGTCGACCTGAGCGCGTGCCTGACCCGGCTCGCGGAAGACTACGCAGCCGTCGCCCAGGACGCTGGCCAGGAGCTGGCTACAGAAATCGCCGACGGTCTCATGCTTTCCGGAGATGGCACGCTTCTCGTGCAGCTCTTCACCAATCTCATCGAGAACGCGATCCGCCATTCCGGGCCCGGCAGCGTGATCCTTGTCGGCCTGCAATCGGATGGCGCGCAGCTTCGCGCCAGTGTGCGCGACAATGGCAAAGGTGTCTCTGCCGAGCTCATGACCGAGATTGCGAAGCCGTTCGTGCGCGCCGACGCGGCGCGCACGACGAGCGGCACGGGCCTCGGTCTGAGCCTGGTCGCCGCGATTGCGAAGTTGCACGGCGCGCGGCTTCGCTTTCAGTCCGCAACGCCGGGGCTGGAGGTCATCATCGAGTTCCCAATCGGCGTGGCAGCGGCGCCATTTGACTGAGCCGCCAATCCGATCCGGGAGTCCGTCACTCACTCCGGAGCAGGATCAGCAGTGACCACGGGCGATTTCACGCCCGAGACCAAGGCCTTTGCCGTGGGCTTCGTGCACGAGCGCTTGATCGGCCAGCGCACGGAGTTGTGCAATCAGTTGCAGGGATTGGCGAGCGAGTACGGCGTGTACTTTCCGCCATCGCGATCCGGGCTGATAGCGCAAGCGACTGCGGTGATCGAAGGCAGCGGCGCTGCGCTGTCGCCGGTTGCGCGTGGTGCGCTCACCGAGGTGTTGAACGAGCTGCGCGCCGTCGATCAGCGCGTCATCAAGACGGTGCGGCAGATCGCCGAGTTGGGCGGGGCGCAGGTGGTAGGCGCGCAGGCCGGCATCGCGCAGGCTGTAGAACATCGAGCGGCGCGGGTCTCCGTCAGTCGGCGTGACGAGGCGAAAACATGCCTGTGCTCGTTGATGCTAATGTGGTGCCAACACGCAGCCGGCGGAAGTCGGCAGATCAGGGGTCGGTTGATGCCTGTCCTCACTGGTGGGGCCTGCACGACGATTCGATCTTGCCCGGTTCCCCATCTTGGTCGAAGGACAGCGAGCTGCCGGACGGAACTTTCGGTTTCGTCTGGGGCTGCATTTGGGGAGACGACAGCTCTTGGAAAGTGCAATGGCTCGACCTTTCGCGCGTAGCTGAGGGCATCCTCAGGCGCGAGGAGCGCTTCGGGTACGTGGAGCTGTCTACGCGCGATTGGCGCTCGCCAGCTCTGTCGCTGGATCCGCCGCACCCAAGCGGCACCGCGCGGCCGCCGTTCATTAGTGTGCGACTCCACAACGGCAAGTCGCGTGCCTGGTTCGATGTGCTGATGGACGTTGACCTTTCCACCGGGCAACCCATCGATTGGCAGCGGCTACGCAACGAGAACCTTGACTGATTTGCCAGCGGGAGAAGCCGTCCGCTCTCGGCTATTCTCCGCACATCATGCGTAGAATCACTTGCCCGCGCGGCGTATACCGGCTCTAATCTCCGCATGAACAGCGGAGAACATCGCTACATCTGGGAGGCCGGCGACTGGCCGAACTGGCGCTATGACCTCGCGACCCTGGCCGGCCAATTGGCCGAAGCCAGCAGGTCACAGGGGCTACTGCTCGGCCGCCTGGCCGATGTGGGCGTGGCGCTGCGCGATCAGGCCAGTCTGTTTGCGTTGACCGAGGATGTGGTCAAGACCAGCGAGATCGAAGGCGAGATCTTGAACGTGGCGTCAGTGCGCTCGTCCATCGCACGCCGCCTTGGCGTGGATATCGGGGCGGTCGCGCCTGTGGACCGTCACGTCGAGGGCGTGGTCGATATGGTGCTCGACGCCACCTCCCGCGCCGCATCGCCTTTGAGCGTCGAACGCCTCTACGGCTGGCATGCGGCGCTGTTCCCGACCGGCTTTTCGGGGATCAGCAAGCTCGCCGTTGGCCAGTGGCGCAGCGACGCGGACGGACCGATGCAAGTGGTTTCCGGTCCGGTGGGTCGGCGCAAGGTGCACTTCGAGGCGCCGCCTGCCGAAACGCTGCCTGACCAGATGCACCAGTTCCTCGCCTGGGCTAACGGCGACTCCGGCGAGCCGGCACTCATCAAGGCCGGTCTCGCGCACCTGTGGTTCGTCACGGTGCATCCCTTCGATGATGGAAACGGTCGCATCGCACGCGCCATCGGCGATCTTTTCCTGGCTCGCGCCGATGGCAGCGCGCAGCGTTTCTACAGCCTGTCCGCGCAGATCCAGCGCGAGCGGACGGACTACTACGACGCGCTGGAGCGGACCCAGAAAGGCACGCTCGACGTCACCCGCTGGCTGGCGTGGTTCCTGGGCGCGCTGGCGCGCTCGTTGAACAGCGCGCACGGCATTTTGGACGCGGTACTGAACAAGGCGCGCTTCTGGCAACACTGGGCGGGTACGCCGCTGAACGAACGCCAGGTGAAGGTGCTCAACCGCGCGCTCGATGGGCTCGAAGGCAAGCTCACCAGCAGCAAGTGGGCATCCCTGGCAAAGTGCTCACCGGACACCGCGCTTCGCGACATCACGCAGTTGCTGGATCTGGGTGTGTTGAACAGGGCACCGGGCGGCGGGCGTAGCACGGCTTACGAACTGGTCCGTCGCTGACGCGCCGCGCCAACATCGGCCTGCTCGCCGCTCACGGCAGGCCGAAGCCGAACGAGTCCATCGACAGGATGCCGTAGGTCATGCCACCTTCGACACGGCGCCGGGGCTCGTGGGCGTGGCTTGCGCCGAGCGCGATCAGCAGCGGCAGGAAATGTTCTTCCGTGGGATGTGCGCGCACGGCGTTTGGCGCGCGCTGGCGGTAATGCTTGAGCGCATCGATGTCGCCATGCGCGACGGCGTCGGCGATCCAGTCGGCGAAGGTCTGCGCGTATTGCGGATCGTCGACGTGCTGGCGGAACTCGTAGAGGTTGTGCGTCAGGCTGCCTGACCCGATCACCAGCATGCCCAGGTCGCGCAACGGCGCCATTGCGTGGCCAAGACGCAGCGCACCGGTCGCGTCGAGGTCGTACGGCATCGACAGCTGCAGCACCGGCACGTCGGCGGCAGGCTTGAGATAGCGCAGCGGAACCCAGGCGCCGTGGTCGAGACCGCGACGCGTGTCGATGGCAGCGTCGAAGCCGGCGGTGCGCAGGCTATCCAATATCTGCAACGCGATCTGCGGCGCACCTCGCGCCGGATATTGCAGCGCATACAGCGGCGCCGGGAAACCGCCGAAGTCGTAGATTGTTTCGAGGAGCGAAGCCCCGGTGATACGCACGCCGTGCGTCTGCCAATGCGGCGAAACGACGACGATGGCCGTCAGCTGCGACAGCGTTGAGCCGATGCGCTCCAGATTCGGACCCAGCACGCCCGGCTCCAGTGCGAACATCGGCGAGCCGTGCGAAACGAACAAGCTTGGGGCGCGGGACATGGTAGCTCCTTGCCGCGGGGCGATGCCCGCGGCACTGTGGAAACGATGGGATCAGCGCGGCGACGCATCGCGTCGACGCTGGAGCAGCGCGTCCAGACTCAGCGAGCCTGGGCCCTGGGCGGCCAGGAGCAGGAATCCACCCGCCATGGCGACGTTCTTCCAGAAATTGATCGCCTGCATTTGATCGGCGAAGTTCGCGTGGAAGATGACCGCCGCGACGATCGAAAACAGCGCCAGCGCCAGCGCGATCCAGCGGGCGAAAACGCCAGCCGCAATCGCCAGTCCCCCGCCGAGTTCGAGGGCGATCACCAGCGGCAGCAGGGCGCCGGGAACGCCCATGGCCTCCATATACCCCTGGGTTGCTGCGTAGCCGGCGATTTTGCCCGCGCCGGAGATGATGAAGATCAGCGACAGACTGACTCGGCCTAATAGCGAAAGTATTGCGTTCATGGCGTTGCTCCTTGAATGGGTTGGCGGTGAAGCCACTCTATTGACACTCACGGGCGCGATAAACGCATCATGGATAGAATATTTGTCCACGGAATCGAGACAATCATGCTCGACCTTCAGCAATTGAGCAGCTTCCTGGCCGTCGTGCGTGCCGGCAGTTTCGTCGCGGCGGCCGACGCCACAGGCCTCTCCAAAGCCGCCGTATCTCGGCACGTCGCAGACCTGGAATTGCAGCTCGGCGTTCGCTTGCTGCATCGGACGACACGTCGCCTTTCGCTTAGCGAGGATGGTCAACGCTTCCATAGCCGCGCGCTGGAACTGGCGGCGGCGTGGGAAGAACTGGAAGCAGAAACGGCCCGCAGCGGCGGAGAGGCAACCGGCTCGTTGCGAATCAATGCCCCGCTAACATTCGGCAACCTCCACCTCGCGCCATTGTGGCCCGAGTTTCTTGCGGCAAATCCCAAAGTCTCGCTGGACATCACGCTCAACGACCGCGTCGTCGACCTGATCGAGGAAGGCTATGACCTCGCGATCCGCATCACCAACCGTCTGGACCCGCAATTGGTCAGCCGACGTCTCGCTACCACGCGCATCGTGTTGTGCGCCTCGCCGCAATACCTGGAGGTTCACGGCAAGCCAGACCATCCGCGCGATCTCGCCGCGCACCCGGTGTTTGCCTACAGCTACTGGTCCACCGGCACCGACTGGACATTCCGCGGCCCGGAGGGCGGGGCAACGGTGCGGGTGAGCCCGCGCATCTATACCAACAGCGGCGACACCTGCCGCACCGCGGCGCTGCAGCACCAGGGCATCACCATGCAGCCCGACTTTCTCGTCGGCGCCGATCTCCAGCGCGGCGCGCTGGTCGAACTGATGCCCGGTTACCGCGCCATCGAACTGGGCGTCTTTGCGGTTTACGCCACGCGCAAGCACCTGCCGATGAAGACCCGGCGGCTGATCGATTTCCTCGTCGCGGCGTTCGCCAGCCCGGTTTGGCAGGGTCCGGCTAAGGACGAGCGTCGGCATCCGTGACTCGCGCTGAAACGATCCGCGACGCTCCCGCATGCCAACGCGCGGTCACCGCGTCGGCAACGTGCCCTGTTTGAGGGACGGCAACGACGCGGCGCGGCAATCTCATCGGCTGAGACGCGCAATCGGAGAATGGTCGACGAGCGCTCATTCGATGCGCTCGCCGCACCCGCCGGTCTCGTGGACCGGATCCAACCTCGGAGAACCGTTCATGCCGCAACTCAAGAGTGGTCGCCATGTCGCCCTTAGCGCCAGCCCGTACCTGGATGCGCTGGCGTCTGAGAAGGACGAATCCCGGTATTTCGCCATGGTTGCGCTGCGCGTGCACGCCGGCTCGCCACGCGCACTGCGAGATCATCTGGTAATTGGCTATTTCGTCGCAGGCCAAGGTACGCCACCGAACGCGCCCTCGTACAACAGCGGCTATTGCGTAGCCGACGTGCTCGAAGGTCGCAGCGACTGGAGCCTGGACGAGGTCGAAGAGTTCCGCCAGTTCCTCGACGAGCCGCGCATCGGCGGCTGGCTGCAGGCGCAGTTCGATGAGATCGACGATGCGATCACAAACAACCCGGTGTGGGGCTCAAATCTGCTCGACCTGACATCCGAAGAGATCGATGTGCCCAGGTTGAAGCGCGTGATCATCCAGAAGTCGGCGATGGCGCCTGATGCCATGCGGCAGCTTCGAAACGGGATACAGCACGCGGACGATTCGGGCGGACCTGCGCCCGATTCGGCGTAACGACGGCGGGCCGTGTGCCTGCTACCTGATGCCAGCACGCAGTGGAACCAAGCAGAAAATGCTCGGTCTGGGGCGGATCCTCGCTAGTCTATGTCTCGGCGATCGAAGCTGAGAATCGAACATGGGTGAAGCGACGCCGGATCAGGGCGCTGCGGGCAACGGAGGCTCCGAGGGCTCAAGCCGGGTACGGTTTGAGAAGCTGCGCGAGCGCACGGACGAGCTTGAGCTGATTATCTCCGGCTTGTCCTTGCTCGCACTGATTTCGATACCCGAGGCGATCTGGGCGACATACGAGGAGTATTTCGGGCGCATGTCGCTGAACCTCGCTGCCGCGAGTGCCGTTGCCCTGCCCCTCATTACCGCCATTTGCCACACGATGGTCGTGCTCCTGGTGGTTCATCTGGCTGTACGTGCCTACTGGGTGGGGATGATCGGCCTCAAAGCAGCATTTCCCGTGGGCGTGCGCTGGGAGCGCTTGCAGGGCATGGGGCCGGTGACCTTAGAACGCCTCAAGGCGCGAACCAAAAGTCTCGACGCCAGCATTGCGAGCGCCGATCTTGTGGCCTCAACGCTGTTTTCGCTGATCACCTATACGGCGCTTGCACTGGCCGTGCTGGGCTTCTGGTTCGCTGTACTTTTCGCCGTGGCCAGCGTGTTCGGCGCGCAGCTCGGTGGCGTCAACTCGTTCGTCAATCGGGCTGTGCCCGGGCTGATCCTTTGCTACTTCGGCGCGCCGTTGCTGCGGTGGCTGCTGGATGGCGTCGTGTTGCGCCGCTTCCCGCGTTTGGCCCGCATCGCACCGCTACGTTGGCTGGTTCGAGCGCTGGCCTTCGTCGAGAGCTTGTTTCTGCCCACACGTTGGCTCGGCGTGACTCGATTGACGTTGCAAAGCCATTTGTTGCCGCGCGCTTTTCTGGCGGTGTTCACGCTGATTGTCGTCTTCGCCCTGTACGGCAGCACCGAACTGATCAACAGTGGCCGCATCTTCGATCCGCTCGGCACGCAAACCTACGTGACCGGACGCGATACCGCAGGCGGCCTGCGCAGTTCGTACTACGAAACCCAGCGCATAGCGCGTGACCGCCTGCGACCGACGCCGCTGATTCCTTCGCCATTGATCGAAAGCCATTGGTTGCCCGTGTTCCTGCCGTATGTCGCCTTGATCGATGACCCGGTGTTGGCGCTACGGTGCGCGGAGGCGCCGCCGCCGGCGCCGCAACTGGGTTTCAATGTCGATTCGCGCGACACCGACGTGGCCGCTATGCAACGCGAAGCCGAAATCGACGCGCAATCGGCGAAGTCTGCGGCGTGTTTGCGCAAACTCTGGGAGCTCAAGCTCGATGGCGAGGTGCAGTCGCTGGAGTCCTTCCAGCCGGCCGAACGTGGCGACCTGGATTTGCGTGGATTGACGGGCTGGATTGCCCTTTCCGGCAAGCCCGGCCCACGGCGGCTGGAAGTGATCTGGCGACCCCAGCCGGAACAGGATGCGCTGACCGATGACTACGTGCCACGGCGCATCCGGCATGTCATTCCGTTTCTCTGGAGTCCCGAGCTGGAACCGCAGACGCCAGACCAGTAGCAAGACCGACGCGCTCAGCGCGGCTCGATGCGCAATGCTTGCGCCGGACCTCGTCCGGGATCGTAGCTGTTGATCGGATGCTTCGAGGGGAAACCCATGGACAGGCCGCAGATCAGTCGGTAATCGCGCGGAATAGCGAAGGCCGACCGGACCGGGCCCGCCCAGGTGGCGAGTGCGCCTTGGGCGCAGGTGCCCAAGCCGCGGGCGTGTGCCGACAGCATCAGGCTCTGGAGCCAGATGCCGGCATCCAGCACCGAAAACTCGCGCAGGCCCGCATGTACGAACACGAATGCCGCAACCGGGGCGCCGAAGAACTCGAAATTGCGGCGCATCTGCGCCTCGCGCGCGGCGCGGTCGCGCCGTTCGATGCCGAGCAGTTGGTAGAGCCCAAATCCAGTGTCGCGACGCCTTGGCTGAAGATCGGCGGGATATTCGAAGTTGGTCTGGAAATCGCCGTCGGGCAAACCCTTGCGCGTCAGCAGCAAGCGCAGTTTGCCGAGCACGCCGCCACGCTGGGCGCGCATGGCCAGGTCGTAACGTTCGCAGAGTTCCGCGGCCAGGCGATCGCGCACGTCGCCAGTGGCCACGGCGATGCGGTACGGCTGGGTGTTGGACCAGCTGGGGGATTGCTGCGCATCGTCGAGCACCGCCTCGATCAACGTCGGCTCGATCGGATCGGGCAAGAAGTCGCGCACGCTGCGGCGTGTGCGCAGCAGCATCGACAGCGTGTCCGCCGCGGCTTGGTCGTGCGCCGCGCTCATGCAGAGCAGCGCTCGGATGGCGCGGCGAACCACGCCAACACGTCGTCCCAGAGCGGCTGCGCATTGCGTCGGAAGTAGCCCATGTGGCCGATGCTTTCCATTCCGAGCGAACGCGGAACCAGATCGACCGACTGCAGCGAGGCGTTGCGATAGCCGGCCATAAATGCATCGCGCGACGCCGGCGGCGCCCAGCGATCGTCGATGGCGTTTGCGGCGACGATCGGGGTGCGAACGCGATCGAACCGACGCTTGACCCGTTCTGCCATCGCCGGATCATCGAAAAAATAGCGCGGAAAGCTGCACCAGCGCTTCCAGTCGCGATACACGCCGTACGGCAAGTCCTCGCCCATGCCGAGCCGGCTCCAGGACAGAAAGCCGCTCCACGCCGTCATCAGCGGTGCCACGACGTGCCATAGCAAGCGGACGCGCCATTGCTCGCCGCTCGGCATCCAGCCGTGCCAGCCAGCGCCAGTGGCGAAAGTGTAGAAGCGCGCCACGCGTTCGACGTTGGGCAACAGGCCGAACGCGTGGCCGCCGAAGGAGTGCCCGACCATGTACAGCGGCAGGCGCTCGTCGGCCATCGCATCGACGGCGGCGGCGAGATCCTGATGCGCCCAGTCCAGGTAGTTCATGCGAAACCCACGCAGCGACGCCGGGCGCGACAGGCCGATGCCGCGATAGTCCAGCGTCAGCGTGCTGAACCCGCGGCTCGCTGCATGCTCTGCAAAGGCACGATAGAACAACTGCGGCACGCCGGTGGCGCCAGCAACGACAATGCGCCCGCGCGGCGCGTCGGCGTCATAGCGCAGCGCCTGAATCTGAGTGCCATCGTAGGTGGTTAGTGTGACTGGCTCGGCGCCAGTGGCAAGCGGTGGCTTCATCGCGGATTTCTCGGTTGAGCATCGATCAGCGCAATCAGCGCGGCGCTGGTATCGCGCAGGGCATCGCTGCGGCCGGCAACGCGCGCCTGCAGCAGCGCGCCTTCGTAGGCGGCAAGAATGAGCATGGCAATGCGACTCGCCATCGCAGGCGCCACGCCGTGGTTCTCGAGCGCGGCAGCGAGGCGCGCGCGAATCGCCGCGAAGCCCTCGGCGAGCGCGCTACGAATCGCCACATCGTCGGGCGTCGATTCCAGCGCGATGGCCGCGAGCGGGCAGCCACGCTCGTACGCGCTCGATCGCAGTTGCTTTTGCGCGCCGTCCATCCATGCGGCAAGTGCGACCGCCGGGTCGGCGTGCTTTTCGAATAAGCGATCCAGACTGCTGAGCATGTTAGCGATCGCCACGCGCACAGCGGCCGCTGCCAGTTCGGCCTTGCCACCTGGAAAGTGGTGATAGAGCACGCCTTTAGGCGCACCGGCGCTGGCCAGCAATTCGCTCAAGCCCACGCCGTGATAGCCGCGGCCACGCAGCGCATCGAGCATGGCGGCGATCAGGCGATCGCGGGTTTGCGGAGTTGACGTGCCTGGTACCATGATCGACATTCTATAGACCGGTCGGTCTAGTGTCCAGAGAAGAGAACCCTGCGCACCGGCGATGGTTTAGCGCAACGATAGCCCGGCCCCGGCGCAACGATCCTGGCGCAACGATCCTGGCGCAACGATCCTGGCGCGACGATCCTGGCGCGACGATCCTGGCGCGACGATCCTGGCGCGACGATCCTGGCGCGGGCGCGACGGGCGGTTCGCCCAACTCTTTGGGTGCACATCTGCGAGCCGCTGGGCGATGCCGAAGGCCTCGAAAGCAGCGCGACTTGTCGTCTGGCCGATATCATCGAGCACGCGTACCGCACTGGGCGCCAGCTCAGCGCTGGCGACTCGTGCAGCGCCAACCCATCGAATCCCTTTTCGGTTGCTACTGACATGCGCCCCACCCTTTTTGCGCTGATTGTGCTTGCGCTCCTGGCTACCTGTCCGCTGGCGACGCACGCAGCCGAGTCCAGCGGCAAGCCACCGTCCTGTATCGGTCTCGTGCTGGGCGGCGGCGGCGCGCGCGGCGCGGCGCACATCGGCGTGCTCAAGGTGCTGGAGCGCGAACGCGTGCCGATATGCCGCATTGCCGGAACGAGCATGGGCGCGATCGTTGGCGGACTGTATGCCGCGGGCTACTCGGCGGACGAGATCGAAGCCATCCTGAGCGCAGTCGACTGGAAAGACGTGCTCGACGACGACCCACCGCGCATCGACTTTCCAATGCGCCGCAAGAACGACACTTTGCGCTATCTTCTCGGTTTCAAGTTCGGGCTGCGCGACGGCCAGATCCAGTTACCGCGCGGCGTTATCCAGGGCCAGAAATTGCTGACGCTGTTGCGGCGCTTGACGCTGCATACCTGGCGTAGCGATTCGTTCGACGATTTACCGATTCCGTTTCGCGCTGTCGCCACCGACATCGCCACCGGCGAAGCCGTGGTTTTCGATCGCGGCGATCTGGCGCTGGCGATTCGCGGCAGCGTGTCGGTGCCCGGAGCGTTCGCGCCGCTGCGTATCGACGGCCGTTTGCTGGTCGATGGCGGCATCGTCAACAACGTGCCGGTGGATATCGTCAAGGCGATGGGCGCCGATCGCGTCATCGTCGTCGATGTCGGTGCGCCGCTGCTCGAAGACAGCCAGCTGAATTCGCCGTTCGCAATCACGATGCAGATGCTGGACGTGCTGATGAAGCAACGCACTGCGCAAGTCATGGCGGCGATGGACCCGTCCGATATCAAGATCGAACCAGACCTTGGCGACATCGGCAGCGCGTCCTTCGATCGTGCATTGGAAACCATCGCGCCCGGCGAAGCGGCGGCTCTGCGCGTCCAATCCAGGCTGCGCGAGCTGGCGCTCGGCGAGCAGGCGTGGGCGGCCCACCTCGCAACACGCCAGCGCGCGAAGTTCGACGCGCCGCTGGTCGCGTTCCTGGACGTTGTGACCCGGCGCAGCAAGACCGCCGGATACGTGACTCGCGAGCTGGACGGTTTCGAGGGTGAGCCGCTCGACGCTCTGGCACTGGAGCGGCGCGTCAACTCGGTTTACGGCCAGGGGAACTATGAGCGCATTGCATGGCGGCTGGTCGAGCGGGATGGCGAAACCGGCGTGGAGGTTACGCCCGTGGACAAAGGCTGGGGGCCGAACTTTCTCACCTTCGGCTTACAGCTGAGCGACGATTTCGAGGGTCGCAACGATTACCAGCTCGGCGCCGAGTACACCATGACCGGGCTTAATCGCTGGGGCGGCGAGTGGCGCACGCGCGCTGAGATCGGTCGACTCACCGGACTGCGCACGGAGTTCTTCCAACCGTATGGCGATCGCGGCCAGTTCTTTGCTTATCCGTACCTCGAATACCGAGCCTTCGATCAGGACATTCGCCTCTTCGACGCTGTGCTCGCCGACTATCGCGTGCGCCGTTCGGCGATCGGATTCGATGTGGGTTGGGAGCCGACGGTGACCATGCGTCTGTACGCCGGCCTGTTCCGTTCCAATGGCGAGGCCAGCCGCCGGATCGGCTCGCCAGACGCCATCGCCGAGCTCAGCGAACCGAGCGGCGGCATGCGCCTTGGGTTCACGCGCGACACCCTCGACAACGCCAATTTCCCAGCCAGCGGCGGGCGTCTCGACGCGCTCGTGTTGGCGACCCGCGGCGTCCTGGGAGCCGATGACGCGGGCGAAGTATTCGATGTGAGCTGGGACCACGCCACGAATTTCGGAGCGAACCGCTTGCTGTTCGGCACACGCCTGCACACCACCTGGGGATCACCCTCGCAATTCGACAGCAGCGCAACGCTCGGCGGTTTCACCAATCTCTCCGGATTCGCCGAGCGCGAATTGCTCGGCGCGCACGCGGCGCTGTTGCGCACCGTCTACTACCGACGATTGGGCGATGAAGGCCAGCTGTTTTCGGTGCCCGCCTATATCGGCGCCAGCCTGGAAACTGGCAATGTTTTCCCGCGCCGCGAGGATCTGCTGGATCTTCAAGAGCTGGTTTTGGGCGGCAGCCTGTTCCTCGGCATCGACTCGCCCTTCGGGCCGATTTTCTTCGGCTACGGGCATAACGACAGTGGCAATGGGTCCTTGTACCTGACTTTCGGCTCGTTGCTGCGGCCGCGGTTGTAGGAGGCGCGTTCCGTCGATTCGCGAATAAATCGTGCCGCTTCGGTAACCTAGGCTATTGCCCTCTCTCCAACGGAACCCCGCATGCGCTATCGCACGGGCGACATCGAATTCGACGCCGCCACCGCGACCATCCACGGCCCGCGCGGCGCGGTGCCGTTGCGCAAGCAGGTGGCGCAAACGCTGCTCGTGCTGCTAACGCGCGCGCCCGCCCTGGTATCGACCGACGAGTTGCTCGATGCGGTGTGGGGACGTCATGCGATATCGCCGAGCGCGGTGCCGCAGGCGATTCGCGAGTTGCGGCGCCTGCTCGGCGATCAGGCGCAGGAATCGACGTATATCGAAACGCGCCATCGCCAGGGCTATCGCTGGTTACCGCCGGTCGAGGCGATCGCTGTCGCCGTCCCGGAGACGCCGACTATCGCATCTGCGACGGATACCGAAGTGGCATCCGAGCCAGTGGAACCGTTGGCGCCGCCGATCGCGCGCATCGAGGACGCGCCGCCGACGCCCGCGCTGGCGCGCTGGATCGTCCCCGCGCTGCTGGCGGCAGTGGTACTGCAAGCGCTTGTGTTCTGGCTCTTCCGGGACACCTGGTGGCCGCAACCAACGGATGCCTTTGCCTACACCAGCCATCCAGCGTTCCGCGCCGCGCACACCGCCTTCGACGAGTTCCGTATCAACACTGCAGAACAGGCGCTGGCCGGACTGGTACCAGACGAAGTCGCCACCCAACTGCTGCGCGCCCGGATCGCGATACTGCGCGGCGACGGCGATGGCATCGATAGCGCGCTCGCGGCCGCGCGTCAGCAACTCGACGAAAGCGATCGTGCGGGCCGATTGTGGGTCGATACGATCGCCGCGCACGCTGCCGGTCGCGACAGCGAAGCCTGGTCGCATCTCGATCCGCTGCTGGCGCTGCGACCGCAAGATGTCGACTTGAAATTACTCGCCTGGGACCTGCGCCGCAAAATTCCCGCGGCGCGCGTTCACGCGCTGATGGCGGACTTCGAATCCATTCGCGACATTCCTGCGTCGCGGCGTTTACTGCTGGCCGCGCAGACCGCCGGCATTCGCCGCGATGGCGCCATGCAGCGCGAGCACGCGCAGCGCCTGTTGACCGAGTTCGGCACCGCCAATCCGGCGATGGCAGCGCTGGCGAGCGCCGAGCTGGCGAGCGCAGCCGAGTTGCTGCGCGACGCGCCGAGTGCGATGTCGCTGGCGTACAAAGCCAGCGAAGCCTTGCAGGCACTCGGGCTCGCCCGCCCCGCCGTCCGCTCGCTGCGTGATGCGGTGTGGAACGCACGCGTGCAGGATCAGATCGATACCGCAGAGCAATATCTGGCGCGCATGCAGCAACTGCTCGATGGCCGCCGCGACCCGATCGGCGTCATCACCATGCGCCACTTGCGTGCGCAACTCTTCGCCGCCCGCGGCGACCACACCGCGGCGATCGATGCCTTTACCCAACTGGCCGCCGACTACGAAGCGATCGGCGATGGCGGCGGGGCGGCCAATGCGCTCAATTCCACCGTCGAACCGCGCTACCTGCTCGGCCGCAACAGCGAAGTACCGGCGGTGATCGAGCGCGCCCTGCAGCTGGCGAGCCGCGCGCAGGCGCTGTCGACCGTGGGATTTCTGCACGGCTCGCTGGGAAATCACTACGTCCGCAGCGGCGACTTGCAGCGTGGACACGACCAATTGACTCGAGCGCTGGAGAGTTTTCGCGCCAGCGGCGAAAAGCGCGCCGAGGCGGCCGCGTTGGGCAATTTGAGCGAAGTCGCCGCGATGCGCGGACGTATGGACGAAGCAGCGCAATACAGCGAGCAGGCGGTGGTCCTGGAGAGATCGCAGAACAGTCCTTCAGGCGCGGCCTATGCGCAGTCGCGTTTGGCGCGGGTGCATGCCGCGCGCGGCGATTTGATCAAGGCGATCGATGTCGCCGCGCAGTCTGCAGAGGGCTTCAAGCGCGTCGGTAACGGCAAAGAGGAAGCCATGACACGCGCGACGCTGGGCCTTTTGCGGCTGCAGTTCGCCGATCTCGCAGGGGCACGCGCGCAGCTGGTCGACATCCAAGGTTTGCGTGATGCCGGACCTCTGGCACAGGCCGCAGAAGCCGGCCTGGCCGGCGCCATCGCCTTCACCAGAGGCGATTTCCTGAATGCGCGGACGCACTTCGATGCGCAGGCACAGGCCTTGCAGAACGCCGACGAGATGATCTCCGCCCGTCAGGCGCAGCTCGACGCGCTGCGCACGCGCCTGGCGTTGAACGAGCGCGTGGCGGTCGAGGAAGAGCTGCGCGAACTGCTCAAGCGCCCGGAAACCGCACAATCGCAAGCGCTCAAACGCGACGCACAACTGCTATTGGCTCAAACGCTGCTCGTTCAGGGCCGACGCGACGAGGCCGAAGCCGAGCTCAGCGCCGTCGACACCATCCTCGCCCAAGCCCCAGACGCTGAAGACGCCCTGCGCGTGGTACTCCTGCGCGCCAGCCTCGATCGCAACCAGAACGCGCGCCGCGAACGCCTGCAATGGGCCACCGCCCAGGCGCAGGCGAAGGGGCTGCGGCTGCTCGCTCTGCAGGCGCAAGGCGAGCTGGCCCACGACAATGGCGCCGACGCGATTCGCGCCTGGCAGCTGGCGGTGGCGCAAGTGCAGGCAGCGGGACTCACCAAGCTCGTTCCGCTGGCGCGATAGCCCGTTCGCGCATTCAACGCGCTGATTTCATAGAAATCTCAACACTCGCTCAAGGCTTTGCGAGGACTTCGGCTGCGCCTCGCTCCTAGGCTGGCGTCGCCATCCGTCGGAGTCGCCCTTATGAGCCAGCCGCTGTTTGTGATGCAAAACCCCGGCGAGTTGCCGGTGCCTTTATTCATTCAGTTCATCATGTATGCGGTCTTCAGTTTGCCGCTGATCGTCATTCCGATAACGCTCCGCGAGGTGCCTGAATCGCCGTGGTTGCTACTCGTCTACGTCGCGGCCTGTTTTCCGTTGGCGCTGATGTGGGGGCTGAAGCGTTTGATGGGACGCTACGCGGTGGCGGTGCATGAAGATGGCCGGCTCGTGGTCACGCTGCCGTTCAAATCGCAGACGTTCGCGGCTGGCGCGCTGCAGCGTGTCGCCTTCAACACGGTGCGCGCGCAGGTGGGCGGGACGGTGCAGAACCGCACCTGGGTGCAATTGATCGGCGCTGGCGACACTTTGCTCACCCAGTTCGCCAGCACGGCGTTCAGCGGCGAGCAAATCCAGGACTTGTTGCAGGCGCTGCGCCAGGTCAATCCGCAACTTCCCATCGACCGAGGCTGAGGCCATGACGGGTGCTGTTTGTTTGGGTTCACTCCCTTCGCGCGGTCAAGTGACGCCGCGCCACACAACTTCAATCGATCCATCACGGAGCTTAATCGTGCGCCTCAGATCTCCCTACAAAATTGCAGTGATCGCAGCACTGGCGCTGGCCATCGTCGCCTGCGGCAACGACGTCTCGGTGCAGTCGCCGGCCGATCCCAACGCCCCGCCCGCTCCAAGCACCACGGGCATTCCCGACGACGCTACGGTGCTCAGCGACATGCGTGGCCGCATCAACGGGGCGGACTCGATCGAACTCAGCGATGGCGCGGGCGAGATCGTCTGGTCCGGTCGCGACTTGACCTGGTACTACCAGCGCGGCTACATCGTGAAACGACCGGCAAACATCGAAGGTTTCGACGACGCAACGCTGGAAGTCGGCGGCTTGAGTCTGTGGGTGTTCGACGGCAACGGCTGGCGCTACCAACGCGACCTTGTGACCTGGAACACTTACGAAGGCATCCCCGATCCGGATGGCGACGAGCTGATCGACATCCTGCAAAGCGCCAAGCTGAATTACATGCCCGCGAACCTGGGCGGACAGCCCGAGAACTTTCGCATGGCCGAGCCGCCCAACTTCGAATGGCACAACGCAACCTCCGTATCCTTCAATTATCTGATCGACGCCCCGCATATCGACTGGCCCAGCCAGTCGCTGCGCCAGGCCACGCTCACGCTGCGAACGCGCGTCTATCGCGATAGCGTCGATGCGCCGTGGCGCAATCCGCTGCAGCCCGAGCTGATCGATGCCAAGGTGCATTCGAGCGAACAGAAAACGCCAGCGGAGTTGAGTGCTGCAGCAGCGAGTGTGGCGAACTGACGGTCCGCAAGCTGAACGTTCCGGATCTGCTTTAGTGCAGCAAGCGGCAGCGAGTGTGGCGAAATGACATTACGCAAGAGCGTTGCGCCAGGGCGTGACGCTTTGGCCTTTTCGAGAAAGCAGGCGCCTCGTGCACGTGCCCCTTGAGGTTTGGTTTGGGCCACGTTGGCGCCGCTTAGGCCTTTTCGAGAAAGTAGGCGCGTCGTGCACGTGCCCCCCGAGGTTTGCGCCACGTTGGCGCCGCTTTGGCCGTTTCAAGAAAGTAGGCACGTCGTGCACGTGCGCCACGTTGGCGCCGCTTAGGCCTTTTCGAGAAAGTAGGCGCGTCGTACTCTTTCGCTGTAGCCCAACGCTACGCAGACGCAAGCCCCGAAGGGGCGCAATGCAGTAGCCCAGGGCGTAAGCCCTGGGTCAGCGCCCACATTCCTGGAGCCCTGAAAGGGCGAAACTCAAATCCAGACCGCAGTCGCCTGACGCGCATGCCCGCGCACAAACGCGGCGGCCATGCGCAGCGTTGCGTCGCCCTCGCGCTCGGCTTGCAGCGCGCGGCGCAGTTTGCCGGGGGTCAGCCCGGTGAGACGAACCACTTCGCGAGTTGCGTGCGCTTGGTCGGCAAACCCAGCATCTGCCGCCATTTGTGCCAACGACTGCGCCTGACCATCGAGGTGGCGAATCGTGGCCTGCAAACGCTGCACGCGTGCGTACTCTTTCGCCGTTAGCCCAACGCTGCGCAGAAAACGCGCCTGCAGGCTGCGCAAGCTCATCCGCCCTGCCCTTTGCAGTTCGGCTATCGCAATGTCGCCACTGGCGGCATCGATGGCCGCGACAATTTGCTCGATCTGATTGTCCAACTCAATGTGCACGACTAACGCTTCGATGCACTGCCATAGGTGCGTGGCGTTGCTGTCGAGCGCGTACGCCCGACAAGCAGCGATCAAAGATTGCGCGAATCTGGGCTGAGTCTGCGTCAGGTCGATAATCTCGTCGGCAAGCGTCGGCAACGCGTCCTCCAGCAGCGCGCGACTGGCCACGGGCGTGAGGCGCACGCCCAAACAATCGACCGCGCCGTTGGCCGCCAAACGTATGGCCGAACGCATTTGCGCTGCGAACAAACAATGCGACTGTACGCGCCAGCCCTCATCGAGTCGGTAGCGACTCATCGGCTGACCGAGGTGCACGATCAATTCGCAGCGGCCATCCGGATAAACGGTCTGGACTGGCATCGCTGCGTGCGCGGCGGTCAATCGCCACACACATTGCACCTGGCGCCGCAGACCATCGGGCGGCGGGACTTCAACATAGTTCACGCCGATGTTCCTTCGATGAGTTCGGACCGTCGTTTGCGCATTTGTTCAATCCAGCCACGCCACGCTGCACACAAACTGCGCGCCCGTCAATCGAGGAGACTCATATGCGCCAGTTGCTTATCGTCGCTCCGTTGCTGCTCGCCAGCGCCACTTCCGCCCATGCCGCCGATGCCGCGTTGCCCGATTGGCTCGCCGGCCACTGGTGCAATTCCTCCGATGGCGAATCCGGCGAAGAGCTTTGGCTCCCAGCAGCCGGCGGCTTGATGCTCGGCGTGAACCGCACCGTCGCCAGCGGACGCGCCACGCAATTTGAGTTCCTGCGCATCGAGAGCGCCAACGGCGTGCCCACCTATATCGCCCAGCCTGGCGGCGCTGCGCCCACCGCATTCGCGCGTAGCGATAGCGGCGAGAACTGGATGCGCTTTAGCAATCCAGCGCACGACTTCCCGCAGCACATCGAATACCGGCGCGAAGGCAACCAGCTTAAAGCCAGCATCGCCGGGCCCGGCGAAGACGGCACAGAGATGCGCATCGACTTTGCATATTCAAACTGTCCGGGATGAAAAGGGCCTCCGCTGGCGCGTCGGATGTTGTGAGGCTGTGTCGTTTCCGCCGCGATATCGCGTAGCTGCTGTCGACACGATGAACTGCTGCGACTCGTCGCAGCCGTCGTCGCAGCGCACTTCGCGCGCGATATCTCACGCCCACCAGGAGCCCGACATGTACCAGCAACACAAACCCAACGGACGCAGTACCGCTTTCCCATCGCCGCGCGTCATCGGCGCGGCGCTGGCGCTTGGTGTGGCGTCGGCGCCCGCCGTCGCCTGCGACGCCGCCTACACCACCACCGGCCCGGCGTATTGTTTTCTCTCTGAAGTTGGCGGTTGCGCAAATTTGCCAGCGTTCCTCGCCGCGCATCAGCCCATCTTCCCGGTGACCCTCGTCATCGATCAGCAGTGCCCAGCCATCTCGCAGACCTTGGTTCTGCCAGGACGCATGACGCTCGCCGGCGTGGGTCGAGACGGCGAAGGCGCGCTGCTATTCCAGAACCTCGGGCTCAACGTGCCTGCGATTGCGGTGGCGCCAGGCCAGGGCAACATCGAAATCCGCGATCTGCTCATCCGCTACATCAGCGCGGTGCCGCGCGGGATCGGCTTGCGGCTCAACGGCAATCACATGATCTCAATGAACGGCGTGCGCATCGATCGCTTCAACGTCGGCGTTGAAGGCACCGATTCCTACTCGATCGTCATCAACCAGAGCAATATCTCGGATAACCGCACCAATTTGTATCTCGGTCATCAAGCCAACTCCTGGCGCGTCCGCGACAGCATCCTCGGTCGCGCCCTCGGCTGGAGCGTCATCGTGCGCGGCCCCAACAACGACGTGTTATTCGATGGCAATCGCCTGGAGAGCAACCAACTCGGCGGCTTCCAGCTCTTCACGCTAGGCACCGTGCTCAGCAACAACCGCCTGGAGTTCAACGGCCAGGCCGGCGCCTGGCACGGCGTCGACGTACGCCCCACCGCCCAGGAAACCCGAATCCTGTCGAACATCTTTTCCACCGACAACATCAACGACACCGGCGCCGACACACGCTGCGCATTCAACATCAACGTTGCCGAACCGGCGAGTTGTCTTTGAGGGGATGGAGGGGCTTTGACGGCCGACTGCATCTTATGGGCAACACTGCGAGATGCGGTCGTTGGTTGGCATTGGTGCGCAAACCATAGTGACGGACGCGGAAAGAAGCGCCGAAGATGGCGCCCTCGCGCCATGCGGCTACGTAAAGCAGCGTCAGAATTTGCGAGATTTCGGCAGTAGCAACGGCGGTGTGTATTTGCGACCATTGAGGGGTCGGCTCTCCTTATCCCGGTCGAGAGGTTGCGTCGAGCGGTGCAAACCAATAAGTTAGGTTTGGAAACAGAGATTTGACATGGCCATTAATCAGAAGGCACGAGCAAATCGCAAACCTGGTCCAAAAGTTTCGGCGGGCTTAGGCTCTAGCTTCAAGTGCAACACCCAACTTCCAGGTAGGGTGCTGCGATG